>Ga0209533_1002091_pt1 | contig 18419 bp, 13 predicted proteins | sample COG_04_FD_184748 | JGI IMG/M metagenome (GOLD analysis project Ga0209533, IMG submission 184748) | Pelagic Microbial community sample from North Sea - COGITO 998_met_04 (SPAdes) (version 2) | ecosystem: Environmental > Aquatic > Marine > Neritic zone/Coastal water | place: Helgoland, sampling...
TAAAACTATAAATATAAATAATTATTAAATAATAGTTAAATACATTTACTATTTTTTTATAAGTAAATTTCTTATCTATTATTAATATAAGTAATAATTAATTATTAAAAAATTAAAATAAAATGAAAAATAATAAAAAATATAAATTAAATCTAATAATTTTATTATGTTTAACTATTATATTAATATTAATTTACTTAAAAGATAAACAAATAGATTTATTTTATATATTTAAATTACCAAATAGTAAAACTGATAATAAATATTACGACTGTAAAATGAGTAATACTAACAATAAAATAAACAATTTACAAAAAAATATAAAGAGGGTTTTAAATGGAGATAATATAATAGAAAATACTAATATAACAAAACACTGTAAAATTACAACAGCAACACCAACAGCAATACCAACAGCAACACCAACAGCAATACCAACAGCAATACCAACAGCAACACCAACAGCAACACCAACAACAACAAAATTTCGTCCACCATCTCTAAATCCAGCCGATCAGGAAGATGTAACAGGACTACTAAAACCAACAGAACAAGAAGAACAAGAAGAAAACCAATTTGTTGTTCCATTCCCTCAACCCGCATTCATTGCATTAACTGATTTCGAAGCAGATGAAATATGTAATTCAGGCTTTAACGATTCACAAAATATTAGTAATGATTGTAAAACATTTATTTCAGGAGACAGACAAGAGGTGAACTGGAATAATTTTTTTCAAGAGTGTGTTCAAAAAGTTAAAAGTATTGGTAAAAATAGACAAGATAATGATTATAATGAAAAAATTAATGATTTTATTCAAAAAATAGACATACTATGTGTAGACAATAACATTTCATAACCAATAAATAAACATCTACTAATTTATAAATTTATTATTCTAATAAATAATAAATAAATTATAATAAAATATAATAAATATTTTAATAATTTATAATAATAAATATATTATTATATAATAAAATATAATTAAAAATATTAATATAAATATATAAAAAAATATATCAAGATGATTTTAGATTTAATAGTTATTTTATTAGTTATTGTATTATCTTATTTATTATGTATAGATAATAAAAATCATAATTGTCAATTATCTCATATAGTAATTGGTCTTACAGTTATTGTATTTTATAAATTATCAAGATATTATAATACAAAATTAGAAACTAAAGTAAATAATAATACACATACTAAAAATATAAATATAAATAATACAAAAACTATTAACGAAGGATTTAATACACAACAAAATATTAATGATTTTTTATCAAATAAAAAAATTGATGTATTAGATACAACAGAAATATCATCATTAGAACCAGAAAAATATAATGAATATTTAACAAGTTTAAATAATTTAGTAGAAGAATTAAAAGAAATTAATAATAATAATGTTCAAAATAATAATAGTTTACAAAATACAACTGATGTTGAATCTAGTAGTTTAGAAGCTCAACAAGCCTTGCAACAATATCAAATTAATTATCTTAATAAACAAATAAAAAATTCACAAGATATAATTAATAGTGAAAGAATTAATGAAGAAACTCTAAATTATAAACCAATTAAAGTATATAGTAGTTGTACACTAAATACAGATGGTTCATTATCAAATGAAGAACCTGTAAAAAATAAATTTACAAGTGTTAATCCTTTAAACAAATCATATTCATATGAAGATAAACAAATATTAAATACAATACAACAAGGTAATCCTGAAAAACAAAATAATGTATTTTTAAAATTATTACAACAATTATAATTATTTTTATAACATCGAAATATTTTACTAAGTTAAATATTTATTCTAAAGTATATAAACTATTACTTCTATATAAATAATTAGGTCTATTTATTGTGTTTTAATATTTTTTAATATTTTTTAATATTTTTTAATATTTTTTAATATTTTTTAATATTTTTTAATATGTTTTAATATTTTTTAATATTTTTTAATATTTGAAAAGCATATATAACTTTTATATTTGTAATTTTATAAACTATTATTTTTTATATTTATAAGTTCTTATTGTTTATTATTAATTTTTGTTTATAATAAATTATAAATATAAAAAAATTAAAAAATAATATATAATTAATATTTAAATATGTTTACATTTTAAATCTTTAACTGTTGTAAATTATTTTAATATCTAAAATATATATAATAAATAAATTATTTTTTTATTTTTTATTTTTTTATTATTTTTTAAGCAAATAATAAAATAAAAACTTATAAAAATAATATATATATATTTAGTAATAAAATAATATATATAATTATTATAAATTGAAATAATATTTTTAAAATGATAAAATCTAATTCTATGTTTATTGTTACTATATTTATGTTAATGATAGTTACAGGTTTAATTTTATACTTTATGTATTTTAAAACACATGAACATTTTTTTACAACCACGACACCAATACCAATACCAACACCAACAGTTAATCCTGCATGCCCTCAAGTAAACGCAGATCCTAGATTAAATAATAAATCTATTATGTCCCGTCATTTTGGTATTGGATTTAATATAGAGTATGTTAAAACTATAAATGAAATTGATTTTTATTTAATCAAACATATACCAACAATTGCTACTAAAACATCAGGTGGTTGTTATGCAGTTTCAAATAATAATCTTTTATCAATTAAATTAAAAAATAGCATTGATGAATCACAATTATGGTCAATTACTGAAGATGAAGATTCTATCTCTAAGTATTTTGTTGCTAAACCTAAAATAAATGATAGTTTTGCTATTCAATATGAAAATGGAAATCTTGCTTTAAGACCTTATTACTCAACAAATATTTTTGAAAGTCAAAAATGGCTACTCAAAGATGTAGAAATTACAAGAGGTATTCCTGTATTAAATTATAGTCCTGGAAGTTTATTTACTCCTGAATTTGACCCTTATTCTTCAGACGCAACTTATTCTAGTGATATGTCAGAACAAAATGTTCAACAAGTAAATAATGTAATTAGTTCTATTAAAGTTGGTCTACAACAATATTTATCTCAATTAGATAATAAATATCAGGACACAACACAAGATACTTCAAATTATTCATTAGGACAAAAAGAAACACCTTTAAATGTTAATATTAATTTAAGTGATAAATCAGGTACCAAAGAAAATTTTAGTAATACTAATAAATTATCAAATGAAATGTTATCTATAATGGATAAATATGGTGTTAAAGCAAGTAATCAAGAAAGTAGTAAATATACTAAACTTTATAATAAAAATAGTTTAGAAAATGAACTTAATAAACATCAAGGGTGTAAAATTATTAATACAAATGATTATACTAGTAATCGTGTAGGTTCATGCAATTGTAAATTATAAACTAAATTAACTCAATGGTTTAAATTTAAATTTTAATTATTTATATTTTTTTATACTTTTTAAAATTCTTTTCTAGTTTTTAAAAAATTATTTTATTTTTACAATAAAAAATAATATTATTAATAAAAAATAATATTATTAATAAAAAATAATATTATTAATAAATATTAATATTATTAATAAATAATAATATTATTATAAATTAAATAATTAATTCATAAATTATAATATTAATATAAATTAGTAAAATAATAATATTAATTATTAATAAATAATAATGTTTAAAATGAATACTACTAATTTTTTACTTGCTCTATTAGGAATTATTTTAATATTATGTTATATTTTAATGCTTATCAAAGATAATGAAAAAAGTATTGAACCTTTTGAAGACCCTGTATTAGATGCTATACACCAACAATTAAAAGATGAATCTCCTGACCAATTAAAAGGTACTGTCAAAGCACTTCAACAAAGATTAATTGATTATGGTTATGCTCCTGATGTTAATACTTTTGTTAAAAGAACTGAACTTGGTCCTAATGATGGTAAATGTTTAGTATCAACTGCTGAAGATAGAGATAAATATATTTCAAAATCTGATATACCATCTCCTGGTCCTAATATTGATTTAAGTCAATATGTTAAAAAATCAAGCATTCCTCCTGAAAAAGTCTGTCCTCCTCCACCTGAAATAGATTTATCAGCATATGTAAAAAAATCTACAATACCTCCAAGAACAAATTGTCCACCTTGTATTGCCCCTAAAGTTAAAGTAAGTGCAGGTTTATGTCGTGAGTGTCCACCACCACCTGAATGTCCTAAACCCGAACCCTGTCCTGAACAAAACTGCCCTGAACCTAAACCCTGTCCCGCACAACAAAAATGCCCTGAACCTGCTCCCTGTCCTACTCAAAAAGAATGTGAATCTTGTGATGCTGTTCGTTATATTAAAGTCCCTGCTGTTATTACCAAAACAGTTACTGTAGATACCAATGGTAATGTTATATCTCAAAAAATAGATTCTGGTAATACTAATCCAACTCAAGGAGCAACTCCAACAATGACACAAATGTTAAAAGCACAACCTAAACCTACCCACACACCTACACCTACTAAAAAAACTACTATTTTAAGTGCTATTTTTAATAATGATATACCAACAACCACTTTCCCAGTTATGTCATCAACTCAACCAAATACTACTTTAGCACAAAATTTAGATAACAATGGTCATAACCCTGCTCTTTGTCCTTCAAGTGATTTAAATAGTGAATTTAAATCTCACGGTATTTATGGTCCCAACTAAAACTATTTAATTTAATTTAGTATAAATTATTTTTTACTCTTTTTATTTATAATACTTAATTATAATACGTAATTTTTATAATTTTAAAATACGTTTATTTATTAACTTTAACTTTAACTTAAATCTCATTTTAAATTTCATTACAAATTCTAATTTAAATTATAAATATAAATACAAATGTTAGAAGAATATATTACAAATATTTATGTATTACCATTAATTGCAACAATTATTGGCTTAAGTTTAGTTTATCTTTATGATAAATTTGAAAAGAAACAATATACATCAGCACAGTATCTACGTATTGGATTATTACTTTATAGTTCAACTTATGGTGCTCTTTATATTAGTAAATTAAATTTTTTTACTTCTAGTGATACTACTATACAATCAGGAGGAGACCCTCAATCTGTAATGCCACAACCAAATGCTATTCATAACCAATTTGAACAATTTAGAAGTGGCGTTCCTACATTCTAAATACTAATACAATAATTTTAATTTATATAATTTATATCATTTTAGATTATATTATTTTACTTTTTTAAGTATATTTTTTTTATTTTTTTAAATATATTATTTTATTTTTTTAAATATATATGTAAATATATAATAATAAATACTTGTAAATATATAATAAAGTATAATATATAATAAAGTATAATATATAATAAAGTATAATATATAATAAAATATATTCTATAAATACTATTATAAAAATGATTTCAACACCATTGTCCCCATTAACCCCATTTACATCTATACATAATAAAATTCATAAAATTTTTAATAATCCAAATATAAATTTCTTTATTATTATGAATTTAGTTTTACTCATTAGTTGTTATACATTTATAAATACATCACTTAAAAATTCAATCAGTTCTTTTATATCAAATCCTGCTATTATATTGATTGTATTAATAATAACACTTTTTATAGGTTATTACAATATTAATATATCCATACTTATTGTATTATTATTATTTACAATTCTCTTTGGTTCATCATTTTATTCTAGCAATACTAATATTAATACTAATAATAAAAATAATAATACTATTAATAATACTAATAATAATACTAATAATAATATGATAGAAGGTTTTACAGATAATACAAATGATGATGAAGAAGATGATGAAGAATACAATGAAGATACTCAAGAAACAGTGCGTGAAAAAAATGTAAGAAAATATAAACGCAAAACACGAGAAGATAAGAAAAAATCAAGAGAAGATAGTATTAATAAATTTAAAAATGTTTTATTAGGTAGTTTTAATAAAATTAAAAATGGTGCAGATAATGAATATAAACAAGGATTATTAGAAAATAAACAAATAATGTATGAAAATGAAAAGAAGAAAAATAATAAAAATAAAAAAAACTCTTCAAATAAAAATTCTTCAACTAAAAATTCTTCAAAGAAACAACAAAAAGAAGACTTTAAAACTATAAAAGAAAGAAATTTTGACCCTTCTAATGAAGAAGATACTAATTTTCTTATCACAAAAGAAATTTTACAAGATATGATTAATCGTATTGATTATAATTATGAATCAAATGAATATTTAAAACAATATTTAAAACATCGTCTAGAAGAAATTGTTGAAATCAATAAACTACTTGCTGATAGTGATGAATAACTATATAACTATATAACTATATAACTATAATTTATAGTTTATGTTTTAGTATTTTTTTATATTTTTAATTAATTTTATTATTTTTAATTTACTATTATTATATAATTATTTAATAGAATACGATTATTATATTAAAAATAATAATTATGAATACTTCTAAAAAAAAGAGTGTATCCAGAGTAATCTGTAATAATTCTATAGATTATATTAAGGATTTACTTGATTATACTACTAATACTAAACATAAAACACTTTATACTAATTATGAAACTAAAATTACAACACTAGTAGATACATTTTTAAAGACACATTCTCAACTCATTGAAAATTTATTTACTATTAAAAATAATTTAACATTTACATTAAGTTATAAAGAAGAAAACTTATATAATAATTATAATAATACAATAAATACTACACATTCACAACATACTATACCTTCACAACATACTATACCTTCTTTTATAGATATATTTAGACATCTTATAACTATAAATGAATTTATAATACAATTTACTCTGGATGAACAAAAAAGTTTAAAAGATAATTTAAATAATAATAAAACTAAAAAAGAATGTTATACTTTTCTCAATAAATCTCAAGTTGGAACAAAATTATTAACTATTTATAATAGTTTTATTTATACTTATCCTACTTTTTATACTAATTTACTAAACTTATTTCCTTCTCTAGAGTTTCATTCTCTTCTTATTAATAATTTTACAAGTTATAAACTATTAGAAGAGATTGAACTTAAGATTAAAAAACTAATAACGTATTCAATAGTATGGAAAGGTAAAACGTATCCTAATATAGTATATGTATTTATGTATGATGATAAACATACACCTACTACTAAAGAACAAATAGAAACTTTAGGAACACATATTATTAAACGTTTATTATTTTTTAATGAATTCCTAAATACAACCCATCTTCCAGAAAGATTTATACTTTTTCTTACAGATAAAAAGAAAGAAATAGATAAAGACTTAACCGAAAACTATCATTTTAAAACAAAACACGTTAATACTGCTGTTACTAACTCTAGAGATATCATTATTTATAGAAAAGAAGAATTATTTAAAAGTATATTTCATGAAGCAATCCATTTTCATCATCTTGATTTTAGAAATCTATCATCACCTTATGCTAAATCTACACTAGAACATTTTATTAAAACACATCATATAAATATAGACAATACCTATTTACTCTATGAAGCAATAACTGAAACCCTAGCAAATGTATTAAATAGTTTATTTTATTCTAGATACACTAAAGAAATGAAACTAAGTTTAAAAAATGAAATTATATTTAGCACATTACAAGTTAGTAAAATATTACATTTATGTAATTATTCTCAATGGAATGATTTTTCATTTAGTAATTCAACTAACTCAAAACCAACTAAATCTAAAACACTTAAATCAAACCAACATAATAATAAAAAATTTAAACAAGACAGTTGTGTTTTTTCTTATTATGTTATAAAACTCTATCTCTTATTAAATTTACCTCTTTATTTTAAAACTATTCTGGATAAACACTTAAACTTTATAGAGACAGAAAAAAATTTTAAACAATTAAGAGAATTAATAGATGTCTCTAGAAACAATTTATTATTAAAACAATTTATTAATAGTTTATTACAAGGTATGAATAATAAATTAAATAATAATAAAATAAATAATAAGAAATTAAATAATAATAAAGTAAATAGTAAAAAAATTAAAGGAAAAAAAATAACAAAATACAATACTATTAAAAAAACAATGAGAATGACGTGTAATGAAAACACTATTATTTTATAAACCCATATGTAAATTTACTTTAATTTTTCTAATACTAATAATGTATCCAAAGTTTCATTAACAATTTTATAAGTTGAATGTTTATTACCTTCAGTTGATGTAAATTCTTCAAATATTATAATTAATTTAGTTTGTGAAGATGGTAATCCTAAAATAGTTAATAATGGATCTATAATACTGTCATTATTTGATTGTTTAATTATTTTTTTATCTTTTAATATAAATTCAATAACACTATCTCTTGATTTATAATTATCTATTTTACTAACTGTGTAAACAATAAATAAATCAGCATTACGAATACTAAGCATTACAGGTTTAGATTCTGGTAAATTTTCAGGGATTTCTTTTAATGATTTATTATCTACAATTGTATGAGTATAATTAGAAGTATCGTATTCTAATGATATAATTAAATCACTTAATGCTAAAAATTGTCCTGGAATAGGTTTATAACTACCAAAAAATAACTTTTCTATTTGAGGGTCAACACTATTTGTAAAATTTTCTTTTGTTTTATGTTTATTTTCTCTACTTTCACTATATTTCTCTTCATAATATTTATCAACTAATCTTAAAGCATCGTCTGGAGTTTTAGCAGTTTGGTCATTAATAATCATATTATTATGAAAGTCATTTTGAACTTTACTATAAATAAAAGGATTTAATGATGTTTCTATATTATGTAATATAGTAGAACGTTCGTTAATACGATTATTAATTGTATCAACCATATCTAAATTTACATTATCTAGAATAGTAGCAGTGTTTGCATTTTTATCTAATAATGTTTTTAAACATTCACTATATCTTTTACTTTTAGCAGAAACAGGGCATATTTCAGCCAATGTTTTTTCACTTTCATATTTATTATTTATATCTAGATTATTATTCAAATAATCAATATATGCACTTTCACAATTAACATAACCTAATTCTTGAACTTTAATATTATCATCATAAATAGTACTACATCCAGGCATATCTGTTAGTTTATTTTTACCTTGAATATTATTAATATGATCTATTATTGTTTTTGGTTTATTATCAAGTTTAATGTCATCGTATTTTTCACGAATATGTTTAATACGAAAGATACAATAAAATGTAAATAGGATTAAACCTAATATCCAGAATAAAATTATATGTTTCTTATCAATAATCATTTTTTATTATTATCTATTTATATATTTATTATATATTATATTTTTATAATTATTATTATATTTTTAATAATTATATATTATATTTTTTATTATTATTTTTTATATTTTTTATTTACTATTAATTAATATTATTTTATTTATAGGATATAACATTATTTATTATGATATAAAATTACTTGAAATGATATTATAAATTTGAAATCATATTATAAATTTGAAAAAATTAAAAATAAAATAAGTTTTATAGTTTATAAAATAGAGTATATAAATTAAATTAAAATTTAGTATCTTACTACGGTGTTTTTTTGTTATCTTTATCTTTATCTTTTTTACAATGAGTAGTTAATTGCTCATTTAAATATCTTCTTAGATTATTATCAATATAATAAGTATTATTGATAGATCTAGAATACAAACATTTTTGATAAGGATCTTTTGTCTCAAAAATTTTTTTAAATATATTTAAATTGTCAGAATTTTTTAATTTTTCTGCTATAGATATAAGTCTTTTTTCTATTTCTGATGATTTATTACTAATATTTACAATAAAAAAATTAAACTCATCTTCTGTAAATTTTTCTTTTGATTTATCAGTAGAACTTGTAAATTTAGTTTGACTAGATGCGTCTTTAATAGTTTGTATTCCTGATGTCGCTCCAAATTCACCTTCTTTTTTAAAGTAATTTTGAACCCAGTCATAACCTAAATCAACCTTTTCATATTTAGCATTTTCAATGTTAAATTTAGGTTCAATTAATTTCAAATTACTAACACATTCATTAATTATAGTCAGTTTTTTAATAATTTTATCATATGCTTCTGGTATTGTATTATCATCATCACTTTGAGGAGTTAGTTTATCCATAGTTGTAATTAATTCAGATACAGTTTCTACAACAGTATCAAAATTTTTAGCAACAACAGGGTCATTTACTAAATTAGTATTTATTTTTACAATTCCAGATGTAATTGTAGGTGTTGGTGTAGGTGTTGGTGTTGGTGTTGGTGATGATAATGCTCCTGATACTGCTCCTGGATTTGCTGTTCCTGGGGCTCCTAGTCCTGTTCCTGTTCCTAGTGCTGGTATTCCTAGTGCTGGATTTGTTGGTCCTCCTGGATTTGGTAGATTTGGTGGTGTTTTTGGTTCATCACATATCTTTTTTAATTCAATAGTAATATTACTATCAATATTTTTTATATATTCATTAATGTTTGTTTCTTGGACATGAGAAGGTGTATCATTTAATCTAAGATGTAAAATGCTTAATGCTACTGCTTTTTTAAAAGCATTATTGTCAGGTGTTTTCCATTCATTAATTTTACTTTGAATATTTCCAACAGCATCTATTTGATTTTTATATTCTTCATTAAATTTTTTTTTAGTTTCTTCATTATCCATATATGCCACAATAAAATTGTTTCCTAATTCAGTTTTTAATTTTAATTGTGGTGGTGGTGGTGTTGTTGGGGATAAATTTATATTAGAGATTTTATAATCATTCATTTTATCTGTTTTTTTGTTTAAAATAGTTATCCAGTTATCAACATAAGTATTATTACTCTTAACATCTTTTAGTTCTTTGTTTTTATCACCCATTTGTGTTATAATATTATTTGCTTTAATAAATGGATTAAAATCTTTAAATAATTTTTTCAAAATGTCTTTAAGTTTATCATAATTATCTACTGTTTTTATTTTAATTGTATCATTATAGCATAATAGTTCATAGACAAAAATAAGTTGTATAAATTTAATTAAAATATTTTTATTTTTAGCGTCTGCCTTAAAAATATCTACAACATTATTACCATTATTATCTTTTAGTTTCCCTTCATTCCAATAAGTCAAATATAGCCATATATTAAATAAATCTTTTAGTGTATTGTATTGTTCTTCTATAGTTGCTTCTAAAAAAGAAATAGCATCTATGCTATTATTATATTTTATTTTAACTTTTTCAATTTCATCTAATTTATACTTATTATCTTTAAATCTGTCTTCTAATCCTTTAATTATTAATCCAAAAAATCCAGTATACTTTATCTCATATGAAAAAAATGTATGACCAGTACTAGTAGCACTAACACTTTTACTAGCACCTCCTACACTAATACACCCACCTCCTCCGCACCCAACTTCCCCTCCAATACTAACAACTCCTCCTCCTACGGTTGATACACCGCTATTACCAAGACTATTATTAAAATTATTAAATTCCCCTTGAAGTTTTTTATTATACTCTATTATACTTTTTATAGAACCAATAATAATAGTTACTGCTACATCAACATCTTTAAAAGGTTTATCTAGAAGTAATGCCATTTTTAATTGTCTTATGTATTTTTTTTGTTCTAATAAAATATTATTCATATGTTTATTTAAATTATCAATATGAACACGAATATTTTCTATATCTTTCTCAAAACCTCCTTTACTCATTTTCATAATAATAAGTTGATTTCTAATCACTTCTAAATTATTTATGGTTACTTTATAAGTTTCTACAATTTCATCAATATCATCTGTAATATCTAAATTTTCGTATATTCTAGTATAATTTTCTTTCCATTTTTCAAGGTCTTCTCCAAATTTAGATGAATCAAAGTCTTTAAATTGCTTACTAAATGTTTGTCCTTTATCAATAATTGTAGAAATATCATTTTTTAAATCAATCATTTTTTTCTGCTCCATATCATTAAAAGAAAGTATAAAATCTATATCTCTAGCAAAACGTTGATATTTTTTAATTTTACTTTTTGCTTCTGAATCAAGTTTGCTTTTCCCTTGAAATTCCTTATAATTTGCTCTAATCATATCAATTTCGTCATAATATTTTCTCAATGTTTTTTCAAAATAGGCAATTAATTTTGAAATTTTTTTACTATTTTTTTTAAATGTTTTAGTTTGTTTATTTAAATTAGGTGTTTCTCTTTTTTGTTCTTTTTCAAATTGTTTTAATGAATTATCAATACCTTTAAGTTTTGAGGACGCATCCGCATAATTACCATCAATATCAATTGTTTTAACATCTTTTTCATTATCTTTATTATTTTTAAGAAATTCAAAGATTTTAAATTTTCTATAATGAATAATATATTCTCTTGCTTTATTAATTTTTTTATCTTTTAAACTTTCTAATATAGTTGTTTTACCTTTGTAAGAATCAATGTATTTTTGTATTTCTTTCTCTTCTTTTCTATATTTTTTAAGAAATGATTTAAATTTCATTAATTTAATTTTAAGTTTTATAGCATCAATAATAAAACCACCATCTTGTTTTTGACTTTTAGTAAAATATTTTTTTTGTTTTAAAGCAGTAAGAGTTCTTTTTAAATCTCCATTTTGTTTTTGAGTTTTTTTATTATGGTCTGATGATACATTGTAATTTCTAACATAGTTGCCACCTTTTAATATTAATTTATTTAATATCTTTCTAGAGACTAATTTAGTTGAAGTTAAACTCTTATTGTTTGAATTTGTATTAGTTATATTAGTTTTATTTAATTTAGTCTTTTTGTGTATTTTCATTATTGGATTTTTATAATTATTATAGTAATTTATAATTATAATAGATAATTATTTTAATTATAATTCTTATTTAAACTATACTTACATATAATTTTTAAAAGTAAAACTATAATTTTATAGAAAATTATATAAAATATAAAAAATTATAAAAAATTATATAATTTTATACAAATATAAAAATTGATTATAAAACAATATAAAAACAAAATAATTATAATAAGTATTGTAAAAAATAAAACAAAGAAAAAGAAAAAGAAAAAGAAAAAGAAACAAAGAAAGAAAGAAACAAAGAAAACAAAACAAAACAAACCAAAATAAAACAAAAATCAAAGAAAATACCAAAATGGCACTTACATTAACAGGTTCTATTTTATCAAAAATTTCATTTTGTGATAAGCAATGTAGTAATGTAAATGATAATAAAACAAAAGGTCAAATTATACAAGATATTGATATAAAATATGGTATACAAATTGTAACTAGAGATTATAATATTATTAATCCCAATATAGTGCGTAATGTTTTATATCATCAACATATTTTAACACCTTATACACACGGTAATCCTTATATGCTCTATTTAACTAGAATTGATAATATTAATTGTGCCTTATTTATTGATAAGAAGTTGAAAGATGGTTATACTTATCCTAAAATTCATTGTGTTAAATATAGATTTAGTGATGAATTATATGAAAAAGATACTATTTTTACAGGTGAATTAGTTCGTGATAATGAGCGTCGTTGGTTCTTTCTAATTGATAATCTTTTATTATACAAAGGTATGAAAACAAATGAAAAAAATATTTTAAGTAAGTTTGAATTAATTAATAAGATTATGGAAAATGACTATACACCAGATAAATATTTAGAAATTTGTCCTTTATATATTAAAAAATTATTCCTTTATAAAGATATTAAAAAAATGGTGAATGATTTTATTCCTAATTTATCCTATATGTGTAAAGGTATTGTATTTTATACATTAAATAATAAACATTCTAATTATCTCTATATGATACCTAGAGAAAATCAAATACAAGTAATGACTAGTAATGAAATTGATGATATTATTGAAGAAAAATACCCTGATTTATATAATAAAAAAAATTCTATGGCTAATGAAACTATGTGTATTCCTGATTCAATAAATGGTAATGGTGATAATAATGATAATGACAATAGCAATAATAATTCTAATGAAACAACTAATTTAACGAATAATACATCAATTAATATAATCAATAATTCACAAGAGGTAAAAGAAGAATTGAAAACTATTGAAATTGAAGCCAATAATGCGGTATTTAAAGTATTAAAAACAGATATTCCTGATATTTATAATCTTTATTGTAATGATATGAACGAGAACTTAGTTAAACACACAATTGCTTTAATACCTAATATTAAAACAAGTCATTTATTATACTATACATTTAACTCTAAATCTAATAATTTAGGCTTAACAATGGAATGTAAATTTTCCAAAGTATTTGAAAAATGGATACCCTTAAGATTTGTAGAAAATACTATTTATAATAAATCTATTATTGAAGAACTTGAAGAAAATTTAAAAGAAATTAAAAATTAAAATTAACGTCTAACACCATATGTTCTATAAATATATTCAGCAAATGTTTCAAATTCTCCATATTTTATTTTATCTTTTATATGATTATATGGATTTGAACCATATGAATTAAGTGTATAATGTATAGGCTTATTATTTAAAATTATATTTAAATATCTAGTTTCATAAGGATATTGGTAAGGGTGTATATTAATACAATTACCTGAAATTTTAATATCATCATCTAAATAATATTTATTTAAAACTTCATTTTTATATTTATCATTTAATAAATAATCAAACGTCATATTACCATCATTTTCAAAATTAGCATTTTTTTCATTCATAAATGTATCATTATATTTATTATATAATATTAAAAAAACTATTATTAGTAAAAAAAATAATAAACAATAACTATTCATATTTTCTTGTTTCATGTTTATTATATTTTTTTATTATATTTTTTTATTATATTTTTTTATTATATTAATTAATTAGATTTTTATATTTTTTATTTTAATATTATTATTTTAAGTATTATAAATTAAATTTATAATTTTAAATTTTAACTACTTTATGAGCATCATATTTCATATCATCAAAGTTAGTAGTCCATATTACATTCGTTCTACTTTGTGAATCATTAAATAAATCAATTCTTAATTTATTTCTATCAGGACAACAATCTGTTTTACCAAAAATTTCAATAAGAGAAATGTCAACAGGGTCATCAAATTCATATTCCCACCATGAACCACCTCCGACACCTGTATTATCTTTATTAGTATGAGCATATACTCGTGTTAAGAGCGCACTATTCCAACCTATATTTTTACCATTTAAAGTTTTATTTTGTATAGCATCATATCCTTTTCTATTAGGATTTTCATTAACAACTTTTATAGCATAACTCGCAGGATAACTTTCTTCCCAATTTGAACTACTATAAGCATGGTTTTCATTTGTATTTAATACATTGTCATCAGGTCCATAAATAAATACACCAAAAAGATTTAAATGTTCATCAAGTTGAGTTGTTATTCTTACTCTTGATGATTTTATTGATTTTAAAACTGATTTATTCATTTTAATATCACTATCATTTTTATCTATTATATCTAATTGTGTTCCAAAAGTTGAAATAAAACTAAAGTCTGTTTGATTTTCTATTTCATAATTACTTATACCAACATATGCTGGATCATATTTATAATTATTTTTATCTAAATCAATTGTTGAAAATTCAGGAATACCATCAGTAGGTTCTAGACCTACATAAAGATATGTATTATTTTCTATATTTTTTAATTTAAATGTTTTTTTATTATTATTTAGCACAATGTTCCATTGCTGTCTTTTATCTAGTTTAGAAAGCGGTCTTTCAATAATACGTGTTTGTGGTGGATTTTCAATTACTTCTTCAAAAAAAACTATATCAAGCACTCGTTCATCAACATCAGCAGGTCTACTTGGACCACCTCCCATATTATTATATATTAATATTTATGAATATATTATTAATATTTATGAATATATTATTAATATTTATGAATATATTATTAATATTTATAAATATATAATTTATTTTATTTGAAACATAAAACTTATATAAAAATATAAAAAACTAAATTATTAATTATAAACTATAATTTATTAAGAATCCAATTATAAACATTTTTATTATTATCAATTAATTCAACTTCATCTTTTACTTTATTATAATCTAAATATTTATTATTATTATTATAAATTTTAATAGTTCCATCTTTATTATCTATAAATTTCCATTTTATATTATTATTATTTAAAGTAGACAACATAGAATTATTATTACTATTAGTAATATTATTTTTTTTATTATTATCAATATAATAAGTTTTTAGAATATTACAATAATTATCTTCTTTTTGATTAATATCTTTAATTTCAAGTATTAATGATTTTCCTTTATTTAATGATAATTTATTAGTTTTATTATCATATGAAATATATTTTCCATTTTTATTTGATATTAAAAATATATTTTTATCTTTCGTATTTTGATTATTATTTTTTATTTTATTATCTTTAAATAATTCTTTATTATTTTTTATTTTATTATCTTTAAATGTTTCTTTATAATTAGCATTTATTTGTAATGCGTAATCATATTTTTGTGTGTTTTTACTATATTTTAAAATATTAAATATATTTATATCTTCTCCTCCATAATGAATAATATAATATCTTTGTCCTGTCCCTTTATGAACTATCATTCCTTCTGGAACTAAGTTTAAGAATGAAAATATACTATATTTAGGATCTAATTTATATGGATGTCCAATCCAACCTATTCCTAAATCACCAAATTCTTTTTCAACTTCTTTAGTAGATGGCGGGGGAGGTTTTTCAACTTCTGCAGGTTTAAGACATTTATCTTTAAGTTTATAAAAAGGTTGTTTACTATTATCAGTTCTAAAAAGATTATAACCATTTGTATTATTAGGATTTATTTTATCACTTGTATTAATAGCAAATTGCCAGTTTCCCCAATTTTCCCAAACACCATCACCTGATTTAGTTAATGGTTCAACACAATCTTTAGGAACACACTTTAAACCATCATTATTAATATTTCTATAGTATTTTTCTAGTCTATGTGATCTTACAATATTTCCCATATCTGTATAACCTTCAGGACACTTAATTTTATAACTACCGAACCACCAATCATGATCATGCCATATTAAAGTATCATCATAATTTATAGGATCTTTAACATCACCAGCAACTAATATTGTTTTAATATCAGGTCCATTATCTTTTGCTTTCCATTTTAAATCACCAACTTCAGTATCGCCTGATTTTTGTGCACTCCAAGTATCTCTAACAACAACGTCACCAACTGGATAATATGTTTCATCTCCATATTGTGTCTGTTTAGGTCTATACCAACTTGCGTCATAATATGCTCCTGCACCATCATCATTACCATTCCAATGATAATCATTTGTTTCTATAATCCTTAATCTTGGTGGTTTTTCTTCTGGATAATTATGTTTAGGAAATTTAGAGTTTTCATACGTTGATGATGAACGACATAATTCTGCTTTAAGAGGTCTAAAATTACGTGTAATACCCCAATAATAAACATCATATTTTTTTATTTCATTAAACGGATTATTCCCTACCCAATCATAATTTTCATCACCATATTCATCTTCAAACCATTTACCTTGTGGATTTGTAGCATTATATAATAAATCAAACCATTGTTTCCAAATACTTTTTAAATAATTTATAATATCATCAATACATTTATTATCATTTGATAAATTTGCAACAATAACTTGATATTGTCGACTACCTGCCATTTTATTTACTTTTTCATTAAGATAAACACAGGGAAATTTTTGTGTTTCTTCATTTAAAATATCTTTATTATTTTTAGTTTTATAGAGTTCATTAATATAATCATTTATAGATTTCATACAATAGGCTTGTGAAGCAGTAATACTACATTGACCACGTCCACCTTTACCCCCTGTTTCACCCTCATGACCACGTAATCCATAAGGACCTGTTTTGTTTCTAATAACAGACCAAAAATATCCTAATGTAAATATATTTATAAATGTCCCCCATAATATTGTATAAATTATCCACGTTAATAATTGTTGTGCTAATGTTTCTAAACCTTCTGTTATATGAAGACCAAATAATACATATATACAAAATAATACAATTGTAAAAAAAATCCAATATATATTCATTTTATATGTTTTATTTATTTATTATTTATTATTATTATTATATTTATTATATTATACTTATTATACTATAATATTATATATTTATAATTTTTAATATACTTGGAAAAAATTTTTATATTACATAAAAATTAAAAAATAAAAAATAAAAAATAAAAAATAAAAAATAAAAAATAAAAAATAAAAAATAAAAAATAAAAAATAAAAAATAAAAAATAAAAAATAAAAAATAAAAAATAAAAAATAAAAAATAAAAAA
>Ga0209533_1002095_pt1 | contig 18404 bp, 18 predicted proteins | sample COG_04_FD_184748 | JGI IMG/M metagenome (GOLD analysis project Ga0209533, IMG submission 184748) | Pelagic Microbial community sample from North Sea - COGITO 998_met_04 (SPAdes) (version 2) | ecosystem: Environmental > Aquatic > Marine > Neritic zone/Coastal water | place: Helgoland, sampling...
TAAGGAATATTTCGATGATTCTGAAGATGAGGATGGTCTGGGAGATCCTAGTATCCGAATGTTGTGCAGCAGCACACCAGAAGAAGGGGTATGGGTAACCAACAATGACGACCAATGCCCCAAGGAATTTGGTTTAGTAGACAACAATGGTTGTCCAGAGGGAGTTGCACTAAAAACCATCTACGAAGATCAGGACAACGACACCTTGGGCAGTCTACAAAGCACGCAAACCATTGAGGTTGATGCGACCCTTCCAGATGGTTGGGTAACCAACAAAGACGACCAATGCCCCGAAGAATTTGGTTTAGTAGACAACAACGGCTGCCCTCTAGATGTGACAGACAATTCAGCCAAAAGAACCGCATATAAAACCATCTATGAAGACCAAGACAACGATACCCTGGGGGATCCTGAATCGACCGATCAGATTGAGGCAGATGCTACAATCCCTACCGGATGGGTAGCCAACCCAGACGATGAATGTCCTGAGGTATGGGGAACGGTTGAAAATGACGGTTGTCCTGAACTCGACTTCTGCGCAGGTACCAACACCGGTGACTATATAACTGCGACACCAAGCAGCGACCACAACTACGTTTTGACCAAAACCTACCAAAACAGTAGCGGATCCAATGCCCTGACCAGCATACAGTACTACGACGGACTGGGACGCCCCACCCAAAGCGTAGCCGTGGGCATGGCTCCCAGCGGGACTGATTTAGTTGCCACCTTGAGCTATGATGCCTATGGGCGACAAGACAAAAGTTATTTGCCCACCCCCATGGAGGGTACCGCAGGAAGCTACCGCGGTGACATAGTCACCCAAACAGTGGACTATTATGGGGTAAGCAACCCCTACAGCGAAACCGTCTTTGAGGCCTCGCCCCTGAACCGGGTGATGGAACAAAAAGCGCCGGGGACGTTTGCCAACAGCCCCATTAAACACGGCTATGACACCAATGCGGCCAACGAAGTCAACCGCTATGATGTAAGCGATGATGGAAGTATTAACGAAAGTGAAAGCAGCTATGCGGCTGGAACCTTGTATAAAAACGGGCTCACCGATGAAAACGATAATACCACCTATACCTATACCGACCTACAGGGAAGGGTAGTACTCAAGCGAGCTCCTGGTACTTTGGACACCTATTATCTCTACGACGATTATGGCAATCTGCGGTATGTACTCCCACCCGCAGCCGAAGGCGCTACCGATGCCACTACCCTAGCCCAGTTGTGCTACCAGTATGACTACGACCACCGCAACCGACTCATCAGCAAACAACTCCCCGGCAAGGGCGTTGAGTACATTGCCTACGACAGTCAAGACCGACCGGTACTCACCCAAGATGCGCTGATGCGCGCGGCAGACAAAGCCTTGAAAACAGAATACGACGCCCACAGTAGGGTGGTGAAAACTGGCTTTATTGAGGGGGTAGGCACTAGTCAAGAGGCATTAGGCAATAGTATTAGTAGCGAAATAGACGAACTCTTGACCGAACAGTTTTATGACGACTACGATTTTAACAAGGCGGGACTTGAATTATCAAACGCTGCAGTACAGGGCATACTAACCCATGGCTTGCCCACCGGAAGCAGAACCAAGGTACTAGACACCAACCATTGGATTACCTCCATTACGGGCTATGACAGCAAAGGACGTGTGGTCTATACCGCTACCCACAACCCTGTCTTAGGCGTGGAAGAAACCCAAACCCATAGCCTTGACTTTGTTGGGCGGGTGACCCAAACCGTCACCGCCCACAAAAAAGGCGGTAAGGACTTGGAATGGACCGATGCCTTTGTCTACGACACTGGCGGGCGCCTGCTTACCCAAAAACGCAGCATGGAAGATGCAGAAGGAGAGGAAGTAACCGAAACCCTCGCTGCACACTGCTACAACGATTTGGGGCAACTGGAACGCAAAAGTTTGGGAGGCACGCTACAGACCCTAGACTATGCCTACAACATACGGGGTTGGTTGACAAGAACCAATACCCCTACTTTCGAGGCGATAGAGGCTGCTAGCGATTTGTTTAGCTATGGCCTAAGCTATTTGCCCAACGGAAACATCAACAATATGCAATGGATCCACAGCGGGCAAGGCACCAAAACCTTAAAGTATACCTATGGTTATGACGCACTCAATAGAATTAAGAGTGCGACCCACAGTTCGGGCTACTACAATGTATCGGGAATTATGTACGACAAGAATGGAAACATCAAAAACCTGAACCGTACGGGTGCTGTGGTTACGCAATTCAATATGGAGGATATGGCCAGTAACTTTGGTGCAATGGATGAATTGAGCTATGACTACCAGGGCAACCAATTGCAGCGCGTTACCGATGGAGCCCATGCCTCTTTTGGGTTTAAAGGTAGTAGTGCTGCCTACACCTATGATGCAAACGGCAATATGCTTACCGATAGCGGAAAAGGGATTAGTAGCATTGCATACAACCACCTCAATTTACCGACACAAGTCAGCTTAGCAGAGGGGAATATTGCTTACCTTTATGATGCTAGTGGAGTGAAAATGAAAAAAACGGTACAAGGAAATACAACCGAATATACGGGAAGCACCGTCTACAAAAACGGAGCTTTGGAATTTATCCATACCCCAGAGGGTTATATGGAACCCCAAGGAGAGGATGAGTACCGCTATGTGTACCGATTAACCGACCACTTAGGCAATACCCGAGTCAGTTTCTTTAAAAACAAAACCACCGAAAAAGTGGATGTACTCGAAACCAATGACTACTACCCCTTTGGTCTCCAACATGGAAAAGCTAATGCACAAGCTGGTTCGAGTAATTTAGGACAGCAGTACAAGTTTGGAGGGAAAGAATACCAACCCGAACTTGGTTTGGATTGGTATGATGTTTCTGCGAGGAACTACGACCCTGCTCTTGGAAGATGGATGAACATCGATCCATTGGCAGAAGTCATGCGATCACACTCGCCATTTAATTATGGTTTTAATAATCCTTTACGATTTATTGATCCAGATGGAATGATGGCAAGAGATATTACATTATCTCAAAACCTTACAGAAGACGAGAGAAATAAAATTTTAAACGATCTTCAACAACTCACAGATGATACTCTTGTTTACAATTCAGAAACTAATCAAGTAGAAATTGGTGAAGAAGGAAGCGGAGATAAAACTTCTGGGACACAACTTGTTCGGGATTTAATCAACCATGATAAGAATGTGACAATTTCTACAAGCGATGCAGGATATTTAGCTGGTGAAGAAGGAACTATTGAATCAGATTCACCCGATAGTGCAAATGCTTCAAATGGTGTTGGGGTAAATTCAGAAGTTACTGTTGGTAAGTATGAGAGAAAATTCCTAACGCAAGATGAATCAAATGACAAAGTAAATTTAGAAACTATACCTAGTCATATTGCCTTAGGACATGAATTGATCCATGCCAATGCAATTATGGATGGAAATTCGTCAGAAAGAAATGTAAATTATTATTACAATGATGGAAAAGGAACTGTAAGAGACAGAGCTTCTCTAGAGGAATTAAGAACTATTGGAATTTCAGGATACCCGAGATTAAGAGGAAATTATCCTACCGAAAACCAATTAAGAAGAGAGAATGGATTTAATCTTAGAATCTCCTATGGAACTAAACGATTTAAATAATTATGAAAAAAATATATTTCTATTTTACATTACTAATACTTTTTAGTTGCGATAGTAAGCATAAAAATATTTGTAATGACGATAGTTACTGCTTAGAAGTAGTTATTAGATCATCTAGAAGTTGTGCATATATAATAGAAGTCAGTAAAAATGGTCATGGGTTATTTACAAAAGGGCAAGTCGATGATTATAAAAGTAATGATTTTGCATTTGACAAGGTTGATCATGAAGCAAATTTTAAAATTCAACCTAAAGAGAAATTAGATTCTTTATTTGACATTATGGAGACTATAAATAATAAGGAAGATATTATTGGGATAGATGGTCTCCATGCTGTCCACGTAGAAGTATATATTTCAGGGAATAAAAAAATAGATGTGTATCGAAAAAAACCTGATGTTTTTTGGGAGTTATTAAATCACATCGAATCAAGTTTACCCTTTCCAATTGATAAAAGTTGTTGGTGATTGTGTAAGTAGCCCTATTCTCTGGGTAATGTTGGTAATGTTCGGTAATATTCCAAAAAAGGACTTTTAAAAATAAAAAGCCACCCTTCGGGGTGGTTTTATTTTTTAGGCGGTTTAGTTCTTGGAGGAATTTCTGCAGGTTGTTTTGCAGGTTGAGGAGTACCTTGTTCTCTACTTGGTTGTGGAGACGGTTTAGGTGGGGTTGGTCTGGACGGTTTTGGGCGATTTTTATCGGACATAATTAAAAGATTTAGGTTGATTATTTAGAAGTATAAAACTTACTTTTTATCTCCTGTCTTCTTGGGAGGTTTAGTTCTTGGAGCAAGTTCAGCAGCAAACTTTTGGTTTTTTCCGAGTTTAATACTCTTTGCTTCTAATGATATGCTTTTTGTTTTTGGAGTCTGTTTAGGATTGTTCTTTTTAGCCATAGTTTTAGAGGTTAAGTTTAATAAATGAGATAAGAAATATGGCACCGACTAAGATGCCTGCAATCATAATGACATTGATCGCACGAATGGAATCGTTCCAACGCTTGGCTATTTTACCATATCTCTGTTCTTCAAGGTTATGATATTTAATGCTCCAGCTTTGCCCTAAATAAGAAACAAAATGTCCAATCAGACTAATGAAAATTACTAATGCAAAAATATACCATGCAGTAATCAACCAGTTTTTATGACAAGCAGTAGCTAAATTAGGGAGTACATCTTTAATAAAGCCAAAGGAAATTATAAAAGCGCCTGAGGCAATATAAACAATGCTTTTATCGAATTGTTCTACACTGTATTTTAGTAAGTCTCTTTGAATGTTGGATGGTTCTTGATCTGGGGCGGCAGACATATTTTTTTTGTTTATAACACGAGTTTATCTTTAAGGTCTTGTTTTAGTACAAAGGCAGAAATCAGTTTTTTAATGATACTTCTATCTTCCTCATTCATTTGTTGTACTTCTTTGAATTGCTTCAAAAGTTCATCATCATTGAGAACGCTAGCCGCTTTTTGTTGCGAAGATCCGTTGACTAAATAATCAATAGAAACACCAAAAACATCGGCAATCCGTTTAAGAACATCCGCAGGGGGTTGAACTCCCTTAATTTCGTATCGACTCATTTGCGGATAAGAAATATTAATCTTGACAGCCAACTCACTTTGTGAAAGATTTGCTTGTTTGCGAAGGTTTTGTATGCGTTGCCCTAAATTCATGTGTCTAATGTGATGTTGTATGATACAAAAATAACAAATAAGAACCTTTGTTACACCGATGCACATGCTTATTGTTAATAATTAGTTCGTATAGGAAATCTGCTAAATCATCTTTTTAGATATATTTGCCTCATAAGAGATATATCTAAAACTTTTCAACATGTCCTTAAACACCTCAAATCCATACAACTACACCTACCTGACCCAACATTTAGAACTCCATGTTTTAGGCGGACTAAAAACTACCAAACTGGAGAGTTTACGAATTACGTTATCCATCCAAAAGCTAACGTGTGATAATGTGTTGCGCCAAAGCGTTGATCTCTACAACGACACTCAATGCGAGAAATTTGTCCGCAAATGCGCCGAACGCTTGGAGATTGGCACTTCTGTGATAAGGCGAACGTTGCAGGAACTAACTAAGGAGCTAGAGAACTATCGTTTTCTATTGCTCGAAAAAGAAGCCGAGCAGCACAAACCCCACACAAAACAGCTCACTGCTCGAGAACGAAAGTCCGCAGAGGCATTTTTAAAGAAACCCAAACTCTTAGAACGCACCAACCTGCTCATTGGCCAAAGTGGGGTAATCGGCGAAGAAACCAACCGCCTATTGATGTACCTGATCTTTACCTCTCGTAAAACCAACAATCCGTTGCATTGTATTAGTTTGGGGAGTTCGGGTGTTGGGAAAACCCATCTACAAAGTAGCATAGCAAATTTAATCCCTGAGGCGGATCGCCTCGAGATTACCGTTTTGTCTGCCAATGCGTTTTACTATTTTAATCGTACCGAACTTCAGCACAAATTAATCTTGATCGAAGACCTAGACGGTGCAGAAAGCGTGCTTTACCCCCTTCGAGAATTGCAATCCAAAAAACGGATTACTAAAACCGTGGTTCATAAAGACAAAAGCGGAACTGCCAAGACCATTCATCTAACGGTAGAAGGTCCGGTATCCGTAGCCGGTTGCACCACCCAAGAACGTATTTATGAAGACAATAGTAACCGTAGTTTTTTGCTTTACATCGATGAGAGCGAAGAACAAGACAAAAAAATCATGGATTACCAACGGAGTGCCTCCGCAGGCAAATTAAACAAGCAAGATGAAATAAAAGCAGCAGAACAGCTACGCAATGTGCAGCAGCTGTTATCTCCTGTTGCGGTACGCAACCCCTTTGCTGAATTTTTAGAACTCCCCCAATCGGTATTTAAACCCAGAAGAACCAATGCGCATTATCTGCAGTTCATCGAAGCTATTACCTTCTACAAACAGTTACAACGCCAGTCAAAGGTCGATACCGAAACAGGCGAAGTGTTTATTGAAACTACGATTGAGGATATTGAAGAAGCAAACGAATTAATAACAACTGTTTTACTACGCAAAAGTGATGGCATTACAGGAGCGTGCAGAAATCATCTCGAACGGTTAAAAACTTACTTACAAGAAAAGAAACAAACTTCCTTCACCAATGCAGAAATACGAAGAAACTTGCGAATAAAGGAAACCACACTACGACGTTACAACGCTCAATTAGTAGCGGAAAACTACTTACGTAGAATACACAACGCAAAGACCAAAAGCTACTGTTTTGAAATAGTAGATGCAGAAGAATACACCCATCTAAAAGCACAAATAAAAGAAGCTTTAGATCGTTGTATACCGAAGTTCTCACACGCCACATCGCCACCAAGTCGCCACTCTCAAAATGGCGAGGTTAATGCAAAGTAGTTCAGACTATTACATCAACTCGCCACCAAATCTCAAAAAACACTTACCGTGAAACAATTAATTTTAACCAATCACAGTTACAAAGAATTAGTAAACGCCTTTAAAACATGGTTGGATATCCTAGGTTATGCAGAAAGTACCGTCTATTACTTACCCAATCATCTGCAAGAGTTCTTTTATTACCTAGAATGCCATCAGTACAACACCCTCGATAGTGTTAATCTGCAAACGGTTAAAGACTACTACACCCATTTACAATGCAGAGCCAACCAACGAAGAAGTGGCGCACTTAGCAAAAGCTATTTAAACAAACACCAACAGGCTTTAAAGAAATTTAAGGAGTTTTTGAAAAGCCACAAACACCAAGGCATCAAACTGCATCTAAAAACGGAAAGTGAACCCTCCAAAAAACAGATCAACATCCTTACCCAAACTGAAATCAAAAGCCTTTTTAGGGCTACCGATTACAGTCATAGTGAGGAACGTTTTAAACTGCGAGACAAAGCCCTTTTGGTAGTATTGTATTCTTGTGGACTGCGAAGAACAGAAGCCGTTCATCTGGATCTAGGGGATATTCATTTTGACAAGGAACGTATCCATGTACGTAAGGCAAAGAATTACAAAGAGCGTTTTGTTCCCTTCAATGCAAAGAGTGCTTCACTACTGGAAGAATATATCTATGAAGGACGACCCGACTTTTATAAGGCAAAAGCGAGTGAAGCTCTTTTGATTAATTACCGTGGAGCACGTATGGGAGGCATGAGTTTAGCTAATCGACTACAAGCCATTATTCGGGCTAGTGAGGATAAAAACATTGAAGAAAAAAAGATTACCCCCCACAGTTTACGTCATAGCATTGCAACCCATCTCTTAGAGCAAAACGTACCGCTGGAAGCCATCAAAACCTTTTTGGGGCATACCTCTTTGGAGAGTACCCAAATCTATACTCACCTAATCGAAAAACAAAACAACATTGGAAATGATTGATTATATCGCATATCTAAACCAAAAAGAGTACAGTCCTACTACCATACAAACCTATACGGGTCAAGCTCGTTTATTTATCCATTGGTGTACGACTTACGGAACAACCCCTTGTCGGATCGATTACAAAACCTTCTTGCATTACATCAGTGCGTTAAAACAAACTAAGATTAGCCCCAAGACACTGAACCACCGCATAGGCAGTTTAAAGCTGTATTTTAATTACCTCGTATCAGAAAACTACAGAAGTGATCATCCCATTGAAAACATCCAAATACAAGGCGTTAAACGAAGCGTAAATCATCTGTTACTCTCCAGTGATCAGCTTGAAGATCTGTACTACAGTATAGCAACAGAAAACCAGAAGAACGCCTATTTTACAGCCACCGCCAAACGAGCTAAAGCTCTTACGGGTTTACTGGTTTATCAAGGACTTACAAGTGCAGAATTAAGTCGTTTAACCCTTGAAGAACTTATGCTAACAAAAGGGAAAGTATATGTACCTCGTGGAAAGAAAAGCAATAGTCGATCCTTGGAATTAAAACCCTGGCAAATCATCGAACTTATGGATTATTGTAATGAAGTTCGTCCGCTACTACAGAAGCGCATAGACAACTATTCTGCAAAACTATTTCCTTCTGGAGAACGTTTTAGTGTACTCATCTCTTCCGTTTTCAGAAAACTAAAACGCATCAATCAAAAAGCACAGAATAGCAAACAAATCAGAGCTTCTGTTATTACAAATTGGCTAGGGCAATACAACCTTAGAGAGGTACAATATAGAGCAGGACATCGCTACATCAGTTCCACCGAAAAATACCTACAAGACGACCTAGAAAACTTGCATGAAATCATTCATAAGTTCCATCCGATAAGTTGAAAAAAGATTGATAATCAATATAAAGATTGCTTTTTTCAATCTTTATATTGATCTAAAGATTGTTTTAGACCTAAGTTATTGAAATCAGGTTTTTTTTATATGGGAAAAAAAGGAACATAAGCAATCCTCCGAGCAAAAAAGAAAGCCCATCAGAAAGAAGATTAATAAGAATATCTAAGATCCATTCCATGGGATAAAGATATAAAAATCCTCGCAGCACTAACCCAATAGTTATTAACATAACATCCTCTGTGTTAGTGCTGCTCCCTTGCCCAAACATCACCCAAGCTATATTTACATAACGTGGCATTACAGTTGAAAAAACTGTAATAACGCTATGTAAAATAGCCACTCTTTCCAACGCTTTTTTCTTACTCAAACCCAGACGTTCAATCGCCCCTAAGGCTAACCTTTAAAAAAAAGAAGATGGATGAGCAAGTCTTTTATTAGAAGTAATCACTTGGGCATCTTCTTCTTTTTAAAGGCAACAAACCGCCCTTAGGCGGTGCGTTAGGTTTTCCCTTGATACTATTACGGAATCCGTTCGCGCACTCTTTTTAGAAAACCTTGAAATAGCAGTAAAGAAGGTACTAGCGAGTGTATGGCTTTGCCATTTTACATAATGAGGTTATAGGGGATTTTTCGAACAATTAACATAGCTAAGTTGATTTTGTTAGCAAGGAATACTTGTACAGAATGAAAATACCCTATAACTAATCGTTATGTAAATACGAGCGGTAAAGAAATTTCCGCAACTACGGAATCTTCCTTGACAAAAAGAAAAAATCCAACTATGATCTAAATAATTTTGATACAAAAAACAATATCAATGTTTTTACTAAAGATGTTATGCAAGAAGACCTAGAAGACTTACTACAAGATGTTTTGAGGGGTATTATGATGATGAATAATTTATTTTAAATATAAAATACTGTAAATCAGCACTTAAAAAACGTGTCCTTTTTTTTTATCGAAGAAAAAATAAAACTTTGGAGGATAATTTTAAAACAATGAAAGTAAATCTAAATATAAAATATGGTAGGAAAATTAATGATTAAAATGATGGCTTTACCGCTTATTATTATTCTGTATTGGGTTATGAAAACTCAGAAAATGAAAGAGGTTAACAAAGAATTAAAATCACTTATGAAAGTAATGAATGATTAAATATTTATTACCTTTAGGTATGGAATTAATGCCCCGAAAAAATTCTATTTCTTACTCTTTTGAGAACACACCCTCGAAAGAAACAGAACGTGCGCAAAAAAAACGCATAGACTACTATCCCTTTGGGCTCCAACATGGTAAGGCAAATGCACAGGCGAGTTCGAGTAATTTAGGACAGCAGTACAAGTTTGGCGGGAAAGAATACCAACCCGAACTTGGTTTGGACTGGTATGACATTACCGCACGTAACTACGACCCTGCTCTTGGAAGATGGATGAATCTTGATCCGTTGGCGGAAACCACGATGCAACCGTATAGTGCGTTTAACAATAATCCTATCTATTTTAATGACCCTACGGGGATGATAGCAGAAAGCTCTTTGGACGATTACGGCATAGACAAGTATGGTAACATATCTCTATTACAAAAAACTGATGATAATTTTGATAGGTTGTTTGCGGTAGATGACAATGGAAACAAGGTAGATGTAAATAATGATGGAAATACTAGCAATAGCGATTCAGTTGTAATAAATGACCAAACGATTCTTCCAGAATTATCTGAGGTAAAGGAAACAAGTACGGATTCATATCATGGAGAGAAGAATAAGAGAACAGCAGTTCGAGGAGAAGGAAGCCAAAATGATATGTTCAAGATTTTCAACTTCGCTGCAGAAAATACTGATGTTGAGCTTGGATTATATCGTTTCAATTCAGACGGAGGAAACCAATTTGGTGTAGGAACGTATGGTAATAGTTCCCTCTCGCCTGGTGCATCAGCTTTTGGCTTTAAAAGTTCACAAATTATAGCAGGAATACATTCACACCCAGGAATACCTACAACGCTTACTGAAGAAATTGGATCAATGTATGGGGATAGAGGAAATACAACTCGATACATAAATCGAGGTCAGCAGGCACCAGGGTTAAAATACGTTTACTTCCCGAACTCTAATAACATCTATAACATTAATAATAAAACCGCACAACCATCATTCATAAGGAATACGGGTGGTAATTACAAAAGGTTTTATTTTGGAACACTAAACTCTAAATAATGATGAGAAATATATTTATTGCTTTTCTTTTCATTGCTTGTATTGGATGTAAAGATGCCGAAAAGAAGCCTATGAGAATAGAGAACCCAGTTCCTCAAAATGATATTGTCGTAACCGAAGCTATTGCAAATCTTCTGAAATTACGCAATGGTGACAAGATTACTTTTGATGTCAACTTAACGATGGAACATTTTATTAGAGTTGATACTGTTATTGTCAAAAAAGAAAATGATGTGTTATACATATCTGCCATAACTGCCGATAAAGTTGAAGATTTGGAAGATGATTTTGCAAGAAGTAAAGTGCCCTGGAAAAGGTATAACTTAAAATATAACGACACACTTGGTTTAGAATATTTTTTTTCGAAAAAGCTAAATCGAACGGATAAGGATTATGCCCATACTTATACAGCCAATATTTTTACAGAATCTGATACTATTACTCTCTACACCTATAATCTTGCTGAAAAGACAAGGTTTGTAAAAGATTACTTTAGAGTAATGGGTATTATATTCCCAGAAGAAGATAAGTTCGAGCCAAAAAACGAAACATTCCCAGAATAAAAAGCAACCTTCAGGTGGTTTTGGTAATGTTCCAAACTCTGTGTTAATGAAATAAAAATGTAAATTCTCCCAATAAAAACAAGGCTTCCCCAAGCTTACCAAGTCAAAGCAAAAACTTAACCTATGAAAAGAACAGTTCGAAAAACAATTCATTCAAAATTTGCATACTGTTTAATTTTGATCTTTATGTGTTTTACTTTACAAGCCCAACAAGATTATTTCAAGCTACTAAATCCCCCTAATGTTACAGAGTTTTCTCAGTCAAACTACTTTCCAATTAACGAATCAACAGGGAAAGTAAATCTCAATATTCCCATTTATACTATTGATTTGGATGGTTTGGAAATTCCTATTTCAATTTCATATAACACCAGCGGAGTTCGGGTCAATTCATCGGCTACCACAGTAGGATTAAATTGGAGTTTAAATGCCGGTGGTATGCTCAATAAAGAAATTAAAGGATTCCATGATGTTTTAGCCCGAAAATCGTCAAAGCATAGAAATGTAATTTATCATGAATGGGGGTTCCTGCGAAATCTACTAACATTTAAAAATAATATTCCCGAAGATTATCCAATTGAAAATGCATATAGAGACTTGCTTCCAGATATTTATTATGCATTTGCTCCTGGTCTATCAAGTAAATTCATCCACTTGAGTAATGGCACTCCAGTAGAGTTAGAGAAAAAAGAAACGATGATCAACAGCCCATTTACAAATGCTCAACAACTAGAAGACTTGATCTACAGGAATACTTTAAAATCAGGGTTTCAATTTGACTTAACAAATTCTGAAGGTTACAAGTATACTTTTAAAGATATAGAAATGATTGCTGGACGTAATTTACTATATCCTTTTATAGAATATATATATCATAATATAAATATTCAACATAATGGTTTTAACGGGTTTAATCCAAAACTAACAGAACCATATAATATAAATATTACTGAGGACGAATTAGAAAATAAATTATTTGAAGAACAAGGGTATTATATCAAAAATTTTCAGGACCCATTTTCAACAATTCATCTGTCCTCAATAGAAAGCCCGCTAAGTGATTCGAAAGTAGAATTTGAATATATAACTAATAATGTAATTGATAATGACAGGTGGATTGAACGATTTTTCGGAATGCAAGAAAGTGAAGAATATCCTTTTACTCATAAAAAACAAATTCAATATGTAAATCAATTCTTCAGAGAAAAACTCATTTCACAAATTAACTTTCCTTTAGGGAATGTCCGTTTCCATTATACTGATCGATTAAACCCTGATGGTAGTCCTTATCGAAAAGATGTAAAAGGAGGTAGAATTTTGACAAAAATTGAAGTTTATAACTATCAAGGTCAATTAATTAAAGGGTACAAGTTTAATCATGTGTACATTGAGGCTGATGACTATGACCGTACCTACCCATGTACAGAGACAAATCCAACTTGTTATCGTTTAATATTAAGCTCAATCGATCAAATTGATGCTAATGAAACTATTTTAACAAGTCATACATTTACATACAATCCTACTCAACTTCCCACTAGATTTTCACCTTCTCAAGACTTTTCAGGGTATTACAATAAAGGATATAACCTAATTGGTAAAGAATTTCCCGAAGCTAGTGCTGTTCCTAAACTTTATTATAAAAGTGGACAAAAGGAATTTTCTTATATCCCATTTCCATTTGAAGGATATACTCCATTGGGTGGAACAATGGATGTTGTACCCGAATTGCAGTATGCAAAAGCGGGTGTGCTTGAGGAAATAACTTTTCCTACAGGAACTATATTAAAATTAGACTACGAGCTAAATGATTTTTCTTTTCAAGGGCAAACAATACAAGGAGGAGGGTTACGCATCAAAACCCAATCCTTTTTCACCAATGATCAATTGGAAAAGAAAATCAGTTATGAATACACAAAGGCAGACAATACATCCTCTTCTGGGAGTTTGAATAAAATTCCTCAATACTATAAAAGAAACATCCGTAATAAAGATTTTTGGCAAGATGATGTTATTCGACAATACGCTAACTCAAAACTTCACCTATCGGAGACTTCTTATGTGACCTATGCTCGTGTAAAAATCCTAGAAGAAGGAAATGGTTCTATTGTCAAAGAATATACCAATTCTATCGATTTTCCTGATACACCAGCCCAGTTATACGAATACCAGTCGGTTGATTTAGAAGAGGTTGAAAGTAGTATAAATGATGGCTTGATGCCAGACTACTATACAGATAATTCATTAAAGAGAGGTAAATTAATTTCATCTGCTCACTATGACAATGAGGGCGAACCAATTAAAACAGTTCAAAATAAATACGAAACGAAAATTTATGATTCATATACTGCTCAAGAATTCAGGGTAACTAGACCAAGCCAAGTTAGTTTTGATCCCTACCATACGTTTCATGGATCACTTGTGTCTGAAGGAAATCTTTTAGTATCATCAACAATTATTGACCACTTTGAAAATGGTAACATTACAAAAAATTTCGATTATCATTATTATGATGGGAAATCAATTCTACATGAAACGCATCAAAACACATCGGATAATTCGACATTAAAAACGAAGTTTTTTTATCCTTTCGACCCCGAAATATCTTCCAAACCAAATATTTCACTATTACTTTCTAAAAATCGTCTTATTCCTGTAAAGAAGTCAACTTTTAAAGACGACAAACTAATTGAGGGAATTAAAACTGATTTCAAAAATAACCCAACATATATTCTAGTTGACAAAGTTACAACTGAGAATAACAAAAAAAATTCTCTAAGAATACTCCAAGAATATAATCAATACAATGCTAATGGTAAGCCAACTGAAGTAAGTAAAAAAGAGGATGTCCCTACAGTATTGTTATGGGGATACAATGGTAAATTACTTATCGCAAAAATTGAAAACACGACCTATAGTGATGTATTGAATAGTTTAAGTTTTGGTTCGCTTGAATTTGATAATGATACATTATCAGGAACGGCTGGAGTAATTAGAAGTATTGATGAAAGCTACCTATCTCAAATCGATGATTTACGTATGAAGAACCCTAGTTGGATGATCACCACCTACCGCCACAAACCACTAGTAGGTGTAACCCAAATCACCCAACCCAATGGAATCTCTACTTATTATGAATACGATGATTTTAATCGATTGAAATACATAAAGGACAAAGACAATAAGCTGCTTAAAGAATATAACTATCACTACGTTCCTGGAAGTGAACTTACAACTATAACGGAGGAAGAAGAAGAAGAAGAAGAAGAAGATGTTAAAGATGAAGTCTTATTTGAAGAATATTATTCGTTATTGAGTTGCAATGGATTTTCAGGTTATACGAGTATTGGTTATCCAAGTGGTAGTTTTTCCAGTGGCACCTACGTGCAATCGGGCAGTCTTATCTACATAGTTACAGGAATAACAAGTTCAGCTCCTTCACAAGGAACTGGTCTTTCAATTTCTAAAACTACCCGTAAGAGTTGCCTTTACTAATCTTCAAAATCAAAAAATTCCAACCTCAGCCATCAGATAAAAAAGAGAATGTTTTATCTTCGCTAGCACGACCAACAACATTAAAAACTCCCTTGGGATTAGCTTGCTCTTCCTTTCTTTTTTAATGAGTGCCCAAGAGGCTACTCCACCTTTAGACATTCCCCTCTTGTTGTCTGGGATTTTTTTTTATTCGATAAGCCCTTCGCTAAATAAGTCAATCAATGGAATATTAAAGGCGTCTGCAATTCTAAGTACAATCGTTAAGGTCGGATTGGTACGCCCACTCGCTATTCTTCGCTCTTAGCATTTACGCTATTGTTCAGGTTTTCCTCATGCAAATCAACTATACCGTAAAAAATGCGCAACAAATCAGGGCTTCTGTGATCTCAAATTGGCTTAAGGATTACAATATTCGAGAGGTACAGTATCCTTTTGAAGAAAGTGAACTAAATAAAAAAGACAAGGATATTGCCTTTATTGCTAAAAAACTTCTCACACTATGTAATATGCTTATTCTAAAGCATTGCAGATATAAAGGCCACCTAATTGATTATAGTGGCTATCATCAATTAAACTGGGAAGAAAAAATAACTGAACACTTAATTAAAATTATTTAGGTGCTACTAATATCGAGTAGCTTTCATTTTGAAAAAAGATTTTGTGAACTAATAAAAAAATTAAAACCCTCAAATTCAAGGATTTTAATTCAATTAAAATGCTGTAAAAACGATTTTGGGTTATTAAGAAACATCTTGGTTATAGAATAATGTTCGGTATTTTCTAAAGCGATTTTTTGCATTGCTTTACCTGTGACTTGATAAATATTCGCATCAGGATATGCCATCAACATCGGTGAATGTGTGGCAATAATAAATTGAGAATTAAACTGTTTCAAATGGTTTTGTAAAAAATAAATGAATGCCAGCTGCTTGGCAGGGGATAGCGAAGCCTCTGGCTCATCAAGCAGATAGATACCACGTTGATTCACTTTTTGGTGCATGATATGCATATACGCCTCACCATGTGAAAAAGTATCCAATTCTTGTCCATAATCTTTTCGTACCATGTGCAATTGGAAATTGGCACTGTCTTTCATTTCTTGGACAATGCTATTAGGCACATCTTCCAAATCACCTATTTGGTTATGAAATGTAATGTCATTACGATGTACGCTATTGAGATAATCTCCAAAATCTTCAGCTCTAAAAAAGAACCCCACCGAATGTTGTATATCCCATTCCAGTTCCAAATGGCGTACTAACTTTCGAGCAGCATCAAAACACTTTTTACCATAACCTTTTCCATCCATATGTGGCAATTGTAATCGAAAAGCAATTGCTTCCAACAACGTGGATTTTCCGCAACCATTTTCGCCAATAAGGAAAGTTACTTTATTTGATAAATCAATATTCTTGGCGTATTTTACCGCAAGTACATCGTAAGGATAGGGATGTATGCGGTCAGTATTAATATGCAGCTTGGTAATATATGGCATATTAGCGTCTTGAAAATTCTAATAACTCTTTAAAATCTCCTTTATCTGCTTTTCTTAAGGCTTTGATATAATCATCCCTTGCATCACTTTTATATACTAAATCCCTATGTCCCCATGTAAATATTGGCATGTCAAAAATATGCTTGGCAACAATATCACCCATCAATCGCGAATGCCGTCCATTGCCATTGGGAAAGATATGGATAGCTACTAATTCATGCTTAAAACGAATGGCAATCTCATCTTCTGAAAAGGTCTTGTTTTCAATCCAGTATCGACAGTTACCAATTAACTGGTTTAATAATGTCGGAATTTGGAATTTATCGACACCAATATTTTTGTTGGTATTTCTAACAGTTCCTGCCCAATTCCATACATCACTAAACATCTTTTTATGAACATCAAATACAAACTTTTCCGTAAGAATGGCATCCAACTTAAACTTTCGTCTGAGCAGATAAAATTCCACAGCCTTTTCAATATTAAGCTGTTCAAATTCATCCAGCTGCTCTCGTGTGGTTATGATTGGAATGAGCAAACCCTCTTTTTCATCTTCATCAATGGGGGTTTGTCCATTATTGTAATCTAAATCTAATCCCATAAGTGTCGTGGCATTTCATAGACCAATTGCTTGGCTTTATCTTCAACTGCTTTTTTCAAACGTTTGCTGGTGTTCTCCTGATCTTCCAGGGCCATAGTATTTGATGTTGTCTTTACGATTTCCAATGCGATATCTCTGGCACGTTTTTCAATGGTCTTTTCAATAGAACCATCCATAGGTACAAACCCATAAACTAATTTCATGTTTAAAGCTCGACCTGCTTCTTCTAAACTTCTCAAGGTAATACTTCCGTCTTTTTCTCTTTTCTCTATGCCTTCAGCACCCTGTGGGGTAAGGTTCATTCTATTCCCAAATTGACGAAAGGACATCTTAAGCGATGTTCTTATAGCATTGAGCCATCCACTTTCTGGGGATTGATTTTTTAACAATGGAATAAACTCTTTAAGTTTGGTATCCATCTGTTCTATTATTAATTTTTGTTTCAAATTTTTCATAATTCTGAAATAGCATCAATTATTGAATTGATAATTAAAGTACAAAGTTAAACATATATATTGATAAAAAATAATGTTTATCAGTATATAGCTTGAAGAAATAAATGTCAACCATAAATAATCTATTTGAAAAATTAGCCTGTCGACGACAATTATTTAGCTTAGAACTTATTGTAAGATGTTTAAAACTTCATATCGAAACTGAAACAAAACTAAGATTGGTACCTTCAAAAAAAGTTAAAAAGCCCTTAAAAAGACGGGGTATTGTTATCCCTTTGTGTCCAACATGAAAAGTCTCTTAGTACAGGCGAGTTCGAGTTACTCAGGGCAGGATTACAAACTAAATGGGGTTGATTATTACCTATCCATACTCTTACAGAAAATAAAAGCTTCTATTCATAAGCGAACCCTAAATACTGTTTAAGAAGGATCAATCCAACGATTATATTTGAGTTTTAGGATGCGGCAATACACAAATGGATTTTCTCTTTAATAAAATTTAAAATTCCAACCGCAGCCATCAGATAAAAAGAGAATGTTTTATCTTCGCTAGCATGACCAACAACATTAAAAGCTCCCTTGGGATTGCCTTGCTCTTCCTTTCTTTTTTAATGAGTGCCCAAGAGGCTAGTCCACCTCTAGACATTCCCC
>Ga0209533_1002098_pt1 | contig 18396 bp, 22 predicted proteins | sample COG_04_FD_184748 | JGI IMG/M metagenome (GOLD analysis project Ga0209533, IMG submission 184748) | Pelagic Microbial community sample from North Sea - COGITO 998_met_04 (SPAdes) (version 2) | ecosystem: Environmental > Aquatic > Marine > Neritic zone/Coastal water | place: Helgoland, sampling...
CTCCACCCACCCCACCGCCCAACCCTCCACCCTTCCGCCACCCAACCAAATCGCACAACCAATTTCCTCTTGTTTTTTCAAACACCCCAGTCATTCATTCATCATGACCTCAACCACCACCGAGCTCACTTTCATCCCTGCGATCACGGCGGATGGGCGCGTCGACATCTTCCACGCCATTGTGCTGCACGACAACTTGCGCAAATTGCGTGTGGCGGCGGTCGCGCAATTGAAGAAACTGCCCACTGTCAAAAACCCCACGCGTGCGTTTCGCACATCCATCTGCTTTCTCAAGAAAAAGCAAGTGACCGACACGCGCCTGGATCGCGAATCCGGCGAACTTGTGCAAACGACGCGTCCCAAGTACGCAGTGTGCCACGAAGATGAAAAGACTGGCGACGTGGTCTGGAAGTGGACCAAGCGGCTGACCAACGACAGAGCACCAGATCGGGACATCCGCCGTGCCGAATCGATTGGGATCACGGTGCACGCACTGGACCCCCCCGTGGAAGGCGAAGACACGGAGGCACTTGCCATTCTGAAGGTGTTGAAGCAGCTGGTCATCCAGACATTGACGTTTGCGGTTCGCGCACGTGGTGCAACACCAATCCCCATTGTGTTGATCAAGCCAAAGGGACCCGAGGAACTGCACGAAGGTTGTTGGTACGACCGCCCCGGACAAACATGGCACGTGTGGTACAACAAGACCCACAAGGGGTACATGATGGCGGGGTCACCGCGGGATTCCATGGCGGAACTCCGTCGCGCAGCCTTGCACTGCCAGGAAATCTGGGACACACCCACGAAGGCATCAACATCGCATGCCACATCGGCCAAGTCGCACTCTGCAAACAGTGTGTCCCGTCACAACTTTCAAAACAATTTTGAAAGTACATTGGCCGCCTCATCCCGCTAACCAATAAAACACGCCAAGAACATTATATAGTTTGGGTACAAACAAAAGACCCGGTTTCTCGTTAAATGTCTAAAGCTTTGTCGATGACCCCTAGTCAAATTCAATTCATCGATTCAGGTGACGCCAAAATCACATTGGAAGCGGATGGCGCCTCCACGCTTCTCATTAAAGGCGATGATGGAAGCGAAATTGGATATTTAAAAAACGTCACGTTCATTCGAAATCACACAACCACGTCCTCGTCCCCCTACAGTCTTCCAATCACGGTTGACCGTGTCGGCATTCAAAACACAAGTGAAACAAATCCATTTTATGTGGATTTGCCGGCGACCACCGCCGCCCTCGCCGGTCGGACATTTCGACTGAAAGATGAAACTGGGAATGCGGGGTCCTTCCCCATACACATCCGTGCAAATGGAAGTGATGTTATTGACGGAGCAAGCCCGTACATTTTAAATACTGATTACAATGCAGTCACATTGTATTGCGACGGAAGCAACTGGTTCATTGAATAAACTTGGAATCGCGCCCGATGCGGTCAATTCCGACACATGGTTTAAATCATATACTGATAAAAAACATGACCGACGCAGCCGAACTGGCCGCGTTTCACCGGGGTGAGTTGCGCGGTATTATTATCAACGACGCGTTTGGTAGCTTTGGTCTGTATTTAAGTAAACCAATGCAGGATTTTATGGAATCATCCTGTTCGTGGAAAAAACCTACACAGGAGTGGCAGCTGCGTACAGATCAGGATCTTGCTCGGGCAGTGGTGGAGTTTCCAGATCAATTTGCAATCAAACGTGTATTCAATGTGGGAGGCAACAAATCCCATCACATGACGCGAGAATGGACTGTGGTGTTTGTACAACCAGAAGTCATTCAAGCTCGCGCGTGGTGGATTAATGTCTATGACGGGGCGGAGAGCCTTGCAATCCTTCCCGAGCGAATTGCTTTGTGGAAAATACGCCAATCCACGACAGACCCAGTGATCCAAAAGCTAGCGACACTTGAAGAAAATGAATATTGGTATTATGGCCACATACCTGACTAACCGATTACATGATCCACACACAAAAAACACCACTCACCCACTCCTTCCACCGTCGTCCTTCCTTCATTCCTCCGAAAGAAGAGTCCACACGTACGCAGTGCGCGTCCCTGTCCGGACCAACACACACGTGCCATCCGCCTGCATGTCGCGGCGGTGCAGGGGTACTTCGACACGCTCTTTTACATAACACGTGCTCAGATTGCCCCGAACGGCGCGGATGTGACCTGGAGGGTCCAACTCAAATTGTACCAACCAGGGATCCGGAATGCATTCGGCCTGATACGGATTGGGGCCGATCGGGCGCGCGTTGCCCAGGAGTGTGCGCTTGGTCGCCATGGCGAAATCGTGGGGGTTAGTAGTCTGCCAATTTTGGAATAACTTGGCGACGCTGTCCTTGAGTGTGTCGTGCTGTGAGATGGAGGATCCCACGAATCATCAAACCAAGCAACAGGGTCCCCAATATCGCACCTAAGACATACGTGGCGATTTTATACCCACTCCCGACTAAATCCTCCGCCGCACTTGGGTCCGCACTGAGTGAAGTGGGGGTTGATGTCATGGGCGATGAGGGCGACTTCTTCCCCCCATAAATCTGGCCTGATTTATAAGTTGCAATGACTGTCTCTTCGTCTGCCAACGGTTTGCGCTGGCGCCGCCGGACGGAATTATGGGCACGAATCGACCAACGCAGATAGGGTGTCTCCCCACGCGGGTAGACTTGAACGGCTGGAAGGGGGTGTGATGTGAGGTATGATTTAAAATGATGTTCACATTCACCACAGGGCAGCATCTCTGCACTGGATTGAAGCCAACCGTGGAGTGTACGCTGTCGCTCTAGATTTCGACCAAACACTGTGTCAATGTAATAGCATGTAACATGCATACTCAGCCATTTAAATTCCCCCCAATGAATAGGTGTGATGGGCATTTTGCACGCAACCGGGATTCAAGGATGCGTTTTTTGTACAAGTCGTATCTTTTTTTGGGCAAGTATTTAAAAACGACTTGCGGGGTTTGAATATGTTGGATCAACAACAGACGATGCAACGGTATAAGACTCGTCTACGCAACTTACCACTCAACCTTTTTCAGACGTGGTTTGAAGGGAAATGGATTTCTAGTTTTGCCATTCGATCCACAGTGACGGCGGGTCATTTTGTCGGCGATCGAATGAAAAAACAGTATCCTGTGCAGGCCTATTTGATTGCGCTTGAACGTGGCGTGCATCCACTTGGATTGACGACAGAACACACACAAAACAACCAGTTTATATGTGCCATTCGCCAATTAATCCCCAACGATCAAATCTGTTATATTGGTAAATATTCACATTTCAGTGGGCACACCTTGAAACGCAAAGAGAACCCTTTTGCCTTGCAACCTGTGGACAAATGCTACCACGACCCCGCGACACGACCCATATGTATTCCGTATAATTTACGCCAAAATGCATCTCTCCATTCAACCTCATAAATGTAAGTGCATTTAATAACTGTGCTACTAATAAATAACTGGACAGAATGGATTCATCTTCCCTGCGCCAATTAAAGACTCACATTCATCAATATGAGACATTTATTGGTGGGCGATCTAATCGAGTGCGCCGTCTTCACAATTACATTCACACGCAGATGGATGGAGGGAGTTGGATCACCAACTTGTTTCACAAGAAAACACGTAATGATAGCAAACAGGTCACTCAAAAACGACCCGCCCCTCCCTCGCCTCCTGACCTACCATCAGACAAGGAAGACAACAATAACATCGTTCACGACTGGGTCAATGTAGACTCCCCCCCTCCACCACTCCAGCCACTCCAGCCACCTGTCTATGATCCTGAACTCGATGACTTTGACACCTGGGACTCTGAAATACAAGCCAAAATTGCAAAGTATAGTACCATTGTCGACAATTTACAAACACAATACGACAACGCGTGGAAAACACAATCCGACAACGCGCAAACACAATCCGACAACGCGCAAACACAATCCGACAACGCACCTCCGGTGAAACCAGTACCTCCGATGGTACTGGCACTTGCACCACAAATCGCACAATTTAAAGAGTTTATTGAAAAAATGAAATCCATTCGGACCAACACCGCCATGAATTTGAAGGCTCGTATGGCCGAGCCTGTGGAGCCCGTCGAAGTGCCTAAGCTTGATGCGTCAACTCCAATCGATGCGTATCGTACATATTTAGAATCCCTCACCAGCGACACATCCCAATGGCCACCGCAGAGTGATTGGCCCATGCTCGCAAACAAATACCAACAGTGGAAATCGACACCTGCACCACCAGGTCGCAAGCGCCCCCCTTTTGGCTGGGGGGGCTTAATGTATCGCAATCCAAATATTACTTTACCCCCACGGAAGAATCCTTACAGGCCACCTGTAACAATTGGAATCCCGCCGCGGTGGAAATCGGACACTGCACCCAAATACACTCCCCCTGCCAACATCAAATCATCATCAAACTATGTTGCCTTCAATGAGCAGGGTTCCACGGAATAAAGGCCACCCCCCACTTAAAAGGGCACAAATAGTTCGGTGGGTTTGGATGACGTGGGTGGCGAGGTCGCCGACCGTATTTGACGCAGCGCCCGGGGAAATACGCGGCGCACATCCTCCGCCGGTACAGTTTGAAGTCGATCGCTCAATCCCATGTAGTTGCAGTCGGCGGACACAACCGTCATGTTAATGAAATCTAAATAGGGTTGGGGATTCGCCCGGGTGAGTTCGGTCAGCAAAGCATTTGGATCTTCGCCTGGTCGCCAAAAACAGGCGTTGAATACCACATTTCGCGCAGTGCGACACTGACGCTGTTGGGCCACCACCGCCGTGGTGGTGTTGCGACGTGGAGCCATAATTTTGACCGAATCGTCTAATTCATATTCTTGAAGGTTGGTTTGGGCACTGCGCAAAGCACACGCACGCACCACTTGTTCGGCTTTGTCATGCGTGTCGTACAAATTCGTCGATTCAATGCACGACAGATCCTCCGAAAGCGTCGCGTGGTACCGCAATAAATCCAGCGACCGCGCCTCTTCCTCAAATCCAAGACTGGCATTTTGGTCACTAATTCGAGTCCGATTGGTGTAGATAAATTCTTGAATGCGACTTGTGGATTCGCATGTGATGCGATTGAGTAGTTGTAAACTCGATTCAACACACGCGCTGACTCGCTGATCACCGGCCACATCACTTCGCGCACCCCCTTCGAAAATGGTGGCGACTAATTGAAACACGGATGCCTCACTGGATTTCCCAGGACACGCCGCACTTGTTTGACCAGTGAGCGCAAGGGGTTCACGAATTAGTAGGTTCAACTGTCGAATGTCGCCTTGACACAGGTCCACGATGCGCGTCGCGCGTGTGGGGTTGTGAACACCCTTTGTCTTGACATATTTGTGAAGAATGTAGTCTTTGGGCGGGTACAGGCGAATGAGGGTCACAAAGGACGGTCGAACTGGAACCGATTCGTCAGCCTCCCCCTCCCCTTTTTTCATGGAAGACCCACTGAGTTTCCGTTTGGATTTGAATTTGGGCGGGGGCGCCACAAAGGGCCATAATTTTTTGGCATTCCCGTGAAACATATCCACACACGTGAGTATAAAGACGGTGGGGGTTGGCACTCGTGGTCGTGCTTGCAAATACCGAATCCATTGAATCAATTTGTCCATTTCAGTGGGAAGGCACTCATTGACCCATTCGTCCAAACAGATAAAAATATATGCAGGCCGGGTTAAACCACCCATGAAGAGATGGTCTGTGAGCGCCGCCACCGAACATTTAGACCGAAACAGTGTCAACACACTGTCGTTGGTGAGGATGCGGGTCAAACGCGCCGCAAACACGTTCACCGCCATTTGGGCCAACCACGTTTTGCCATATCCAATCGCCCCTTGAATAATAAACAGGTGCACGGAGTGGTTGTGCGGCGGTTGGCGCAGTTTCCGAACCGCTTGTTTTAATTGGGCCTCTTGATGAGGATGAAACGAAAAGGGCATGTTTTTTGTCTTTGCGATTCAATAGGCAATTAAATGCACTATTCACCCCCTCACAATAACGCATCTGTGGTCGTGGTGTGTTTGGATGTGCGAATTGGTTCACTTTCTCAATCTCTGAAAGAAACCATGTTGTATATTTCCGAACTTGCTGCCCTCATCGGTCACCATCAATATCAAACACCTGGCGAAACCAAACTAAACATTTGGAAGCGGCTTTCGCCGCAGACATATAATGCCGCACTTGCGCGTACCAACGCGACCTTTGTCACACCCCTCCAACAAGTGCGCGCACTTGGCTTAAATTTAACGAATTCCATCGCAGCCACGGATGAAACCTGTGCAACTAATTCAGTCCAAGACACGCTCCAACAACCACTTCTGACTCAACTTCCTCCGGCGATTCAACAAGCCCAGGCCATTCTAGACAACCCCACCGATTCCGCGTCGGTCAAAGCCCGCGCGCTCCAGCGCATTGTGGATCGCCCGGAACTGCACTTGTCGGCCAAGGCACAAGACACACTTCACGCGGCGGCCACCACACTTGCCCAGCAAAAAGAGACAATCTCCAAAGACGCCATTTGTGACTTTTTGACCTGCGTGAAATTGAATGATTCCTCCACGATTGCCGCAGCGGTCCACACAGTTGTCAACACAAGTCGTGGGACGCGGAATGAACCGAAAGGAGTGGCCCACTACGAACAAATGACGGGTGTGTCCGTCTCGCACCGAAACGACAAACTGTACACACAGAATGTGGGCACCAGTGATGCACCGTGCTGGATCTGTGGGCGCGTGGACGGACTCACCGACACAAAAGTCATTGAAGTGAAATGTCGGCGCAACCGTCTCTTTCAATGGCTACCCAAATACGAGCGCGTGCAAATTATGGCGTACATGGCCGTCACGGATCGCCCGAAATGTGATTTAGTGCAAAAATGGAATGGTCAAGTTCAAATTGAGACGTATGCTTTCGACGCAGTGTATTGGGCAACTGTCTGCGCCGCCATTCGAGATGCACACACTCAACTGCGCATGCTGTTTCAATCCTCTGTGGAGCAAGACGAACTGATTCGCAGTTTAAGTAAGTAATTAGAGTCCAAATCGAAACGAGGGTAATATCGTGGGCACAAGGTACTGCGCATATCCACGTGCGACCAACTGGACGAGTGGGTTCGTTGGATCCATCCCTGTCGCCTCGCAGACAAATTGGTTGATATGCTCGCGTGCACCTTCGACAATCCATGTGTGGGAGTGCTTGAAAAATGCGTCAAGATGATGCGACACAATTAAATCAGGGGGGTCTTCGTTGGTTTCTGCGGGAGTGCGCTGCCCCGTTGGAGTGCGTTGCTCCGTTTCTTGGTCGGAAAACGAAATCGTGTCTCCAATTTCCAACCCAGCGGCCTCTGGTTCAGTGTCCGGCACCATCATCGATTTGTGTAGTTGGACCCGCACACGTGCCTGACTGTGAGTTGGGATGCGCTCTGAATCGTTCGTCAAGTAACGACCAAACCGACTTCCAATGCGCACAGGTGGCTTCCATACATTGTGTGAATATTCTTGCACAATGTTGATCAGGCCCTGATTCAAACATTCCTTCAACTGGGATGCCCATTCTGTACACGAGCGATCCACCACAAAGCGACCCATGGTGTCCGGTCGAAAAAGGAGCAAAATCCGCGCACGCATTGCATTGAACTGTGGTTGCATTGATTTGAGTGTCAGCGTGTAGGCCGCTTCACCCCGCTGAGGGGCAGCCTCCTCAAACGGAATTCCAAACCAATTTGCTGATGACTCAGCGGCCCATGCAGAGTCCGGCAACACCCAGAGCTGAAAGAGGGAGGAGTCAATTACCCATTGGCTCATGGACTCAGAAACTACTTCTTCTTCTTCTTCTTCTTCCTCCAAAAACAAATAATGCCGAAAGGCTAATGGATCGCCAATCCGAGTGACCGCTACGGTGCATTTCGAGGGACTAAACGCGCGGCGCACCGTGTGTAGAATATCCCGAACGCTCGACAAAGCCGCCGTCGCCTTTGAAGGCGTGGGTGGAATTAGAATCTGTTCGGTGTCATGCACATCCATTCCATACGCGATTGTAAATGAATTCCAGTCCTCCTGGCAATTTTTTTTGGCTTTTGTTTGGACGCTGCACGATTGGAGGGAGCGTTTGCGGGTCTGCATGGTGTTTGGTTGGCACCAAAAAAGAAGACAATTGTTCTCACCAACAACGACTTCACTACAGGGATGGTGGACAGGGTGTAATAAAGCATCTATGGTACATCTGGAATGATCAAATTTTGGCATTCGTTGTACAACACTTTTGTTGCATCTCGATCTTCATCTGCAATTTGCCATAATACTAGGAATCCAATACTCGTTCCAAGGAATGTAACGGCCAGGACACCAAATAGAATCAAAAGCGCATCATTGTGAGACATGGGTGGGAGTCGTGTAATTAAAAAGGCAGGTCTTTGTGATAGCCCAATATTCTTTTTGGGCCGAAGTGCGCTGAATCTGAAACGTCGTCCCATATACCACGCTTTCTAAAAAATCAACCCCCATGAGTTGCCTTCTGACAGATCCCGATTTGATACGCAGCGCATTTCCACTTGCCCTCGAGATGACACCACCTTCACTACCCCATTCGAATTACGCAACTCCCATTCCCCCAATTGTGTGGCGCACTTGGAAAGACAATTCGTGGGAAACAGAATGTGCTTCTGCACATGAATGGACCAAAACCGTCTTACCGGATTGGACACATCACATCTGCGACAATACGCAGTGCCGAGCATTTATTGCAACCACTTTTGAACCGCGCATTCTTCGCGCGTATGACGCGTGTAATTTTGGAGTGATGCGTGCAGACCTGTGGCGGTACTTAGTGTTGTATTACCACGGAGGTCTCTATCTGGATATGAAAACAGGAGTTCGTTTACGGCCTTATTTTCATACCACTAATGGCCCAGTGCCTCGTGTGTATTCCAGCCCTTGGGACGCACAATTGCATGGAGTGTACCACGCACACCTCTTTCGCATTGGAGAATTACAACAATTTTGGATCGCGGCGGAACCAGGAAGCCCGGCGCTGTGGCACGTTGTTTGCCAAATTGTCGCCAATATTGAAACACTGCTTGCTGCGTCGGACGACAAGGATGCACAATTTATCCTACTTCCTAAACATGATTGCATGAAAAGCCGTGTGATAAGTACCACAGGACCCATTGCGTACACCTTTGCACTTGCGGAGGCGGCATCCAAAGACCCCCGGACCGTACTCATTTGCGGGCACGACTGCAACCAATGTATTAATTACTATCCCCCAAATACGGCGGACCTCACTTCAATCCGATCCGACCATTATAGCAAATGCACCAAACCACTCGTGTTTCGAACATTTTAAGGTTCCAGAGTGGGCAATCATACAACAAAAAGCAGCCCATCAATTGATGGAGCATACCGACGAGGTGTTGCGGAACCGCGGAGAAACGACTCTTGAAGCGACTGAAAACAACGATACGCAGTGGTTGACCGAATGTGGCTTTCAGCGCAGTCCGTGTGGATCCAATGTATTCAGACGAGTCATCCCCTAAATTAATTGAATTGTACAATTTCCCACCACATACTCCCTTTGCCCATGTGGGACACACACATGTTTGCCCAACACCGCCTTGGACAAATCCATCCACGATACAAGAAATCACTTGCAGAAGCCCTCCGCGATAATGATCCAACAAAAGTGCGCAAATTATTACAAACTGGTATCAACCCGAATACAGAACACGGTGGAAGTCGACCCGTGCTGGCGATCGCCATTCAATATTGCCCCCGTGTAGTGCCACTGTTACTCCAGTATGGCGCAAATCCCCTTGAAATGGATGTATTACGGCAAACTCCTCTGGCATTGGCGATTCGCCGATTTGAGTATGCGACGGTCCGCCACATGATTTTGTTTTTGAAACGCTACCAGCGATCCTTGGTGTGGTTTATGGGGGCACCCTTTCCATTAAATACAAATCTTCGTCGCATCATTGTGGAATATGCCACGGCGCGCGCAGACGTTGCACATCAGGTGGAGGCAGCATTCGGTGCACCAATTCACACATTCGGGTTGAATGAGACAATGTGTGCGTTACTGAATCGGCATTTCAAAATGGGTCCGCGTCCACTGACGCACAAAAGTCTTTAACTGATCGTGGGCATCCGGGTCAGTTGCCCACAAAGACAGCAATTGAGAGCCCACTGGGGACATCATGACAGAACTTAGTTCACTGCGCCACGAAAAGGACGATGGATTCAATGTACTAAATAATGTGTGACACCACTGAAGACGCTGTGCGAGGGGAAGGGTATCTAAGTATTCATACAACGTCTTGAATTGAGTTAAATCATGTGTCTGGCTATTGGACTCTTGCACAGTATACAATACATAACTCTTGGGGCGCACCGTCGTTGTACATTCATGTGTCCATTGATTGAATTGCAACACTGCACTGATTTGGTCCTGTACCGAGTATCGGGCAGGCGGTGGTGGATATGTACATGCCACGACAATCGCGGTCCACCACATCCATTGTTGTGGCTCTGGACCCACGTCGCAAAGCGTTATTAGCAAGGTGATGTAATCATGCAGTGTTGGCATTGTCAAACAATACTCGATTTGGGGAAGGATGCGTCGTTCGATCGCTTCAAACATACCCCCTGTGAATTCAAAGGGGAGAACATGATGCTGGGTGCGCATCCATGTCGCAATGCGGGGAGCGGCATCATCATGGCGCACAAATTTGGTGGCGATATGAAGGCACACAATGCCGAGTACACGTTGCACATAGATCCGATGATCCATGAACAATTGTAATTCGGGCCATTCACAAAGTGTCGCGTGCCACCATTCTAACCGGTCCAGTATGCGGGAGGCAAGGAAAAACGCTTCTAATTCCACCCGGAGAACCCGGGTCGACTCATACATCCATACACGGATTGGAATCCGCGAGGCATGCCACGGATGCAATTTTGAAGTCCCTAACGAAGAAGAAGGGGGTAGTGTGCGACCCCACGCTTGCTCGCGCGTGTTCCACAAGTGAACCAGCGAATTGTCGTCGACACGGGGTGGCACAGAAAAGGGAGGTGGCCGAACAGGAGGAGGATTTTTGCGTGGATGCGTGGAATGAGACAAACACATGCCCATACTTTGCCAGTTTGTATTAGAAACTGGGAAAGAATAGGATGCATGTAAGTACTATTCTACATCAACAGGCATACAATCCCAAAATGCGACCAGCGCGTACAACCCAACTTTATTTAGTACGGTGGGTCATAAATGGTTGTGTAATTGGTAAAGTTTGGAAAGTCGGTACCTTTTGTTCGTGGTAATAGATGTTCATCGCCGTTTCCATAAAATTGGCCATACAAATCTTGTTTGTCTTTGCGTGTCAATGTACGTGTAAAACTCGCCAGTGGTACCCGCTTCCCATCCAACATAAAATAGGCATACAATTTACTGAATGCCACTGGATACGGAACGTCACTGTTTCCCACCGGCGACCAATACTCGTCAATCGGAATCCGACTTGTAAAGGAATACAGGACGGCGCCAATATGCACATATTTCATCTTGGACACTTGCACCAGAATCGAATTTCCAGTAAATTCTCTGCCATGTCCGCCACTGTTTACAGTCATGGGTGTTTTGGGAGATTGGCCAACAAAGATGCGAATGACGTTGGAATATGTTGCAACTGGAATAACATAGTGCCATTTTTCATCACCAGATTCGTTGTCATTTTCAGGTATAAACAAGTTGTCTTTGGATTCCGGCTGCCTGTACACCGCAACACTCTGATGTTTAATGTACACAAGAAATGGACTCCCTCCATTGTTGTGGGTCAAATACGACTTCCACCCTTTATGCTTTACACGGATAGCGGTCACTTTTGGATCGGTTTTGTAGATCGACTTGCGGGCCGGGTCGTACATCCAGCGTTCAATCCAACCTTTTGGCGGCGTCTTTTCACGTTTAAATTCCTTTGGAATGGGTGTTCCGTTGGACTCAAATTGATTGAATCCAACTGATTTGTGGATCTTCCCTTTTTCAAGTTCAAGTCCATACAGTGTGCTGGCATATTGCACTTGGTTGCGTCCATGACCAGATGGTTTCTTGTAAAACCGGAATTTGGAACGATCTACAGGTAACGACAGAAATGACATTTTGTACAAGACCAACTAAATTAAAGCAAATCGATTGTGCAGCGTCAAACAACCATGTAAGGACGATTCTACATCAACAGGCATACAATCCCAAAATGCGACTTTGCAATGCGCGCTCGCCAGCCGAAATGGACGCATGGGGATTGATGAGGGACGGTTTGCTGTTATTGTCAAATACCAGTAAAGGCGTCCCACACACATACGTTGGCGTCAATCCATATAAAAACGAATCCGCGACACCATTCAATTCCTGTCGCGTCAAATGTGCATACGCTACGCGCCGCACCTCACAATCACTTGGATCCGCCACAAACACAGGATGGCGACGGCTACTTGTTTGAATCGGCCCCGTATACCCCAAAATATCCCGCACGCCCCGCTGGCTAACGAGATAGCCCACTGTGCCCCAACATGGATTCTGTTTCACATGATACAACGTGTAATCTGCTTCTTTGTAGTTGGTTCCAGGATCATCTGTGCGAGGTGCCCAATACAGTTGGATAATGCCTGCGTCTTTTTGGCGTCCTTGGACTACTAAATTGTGTAACAGATTGGGCGGCCAATGACTTGACAGTTGAAACACTGCATCATCTTCACAGACTATTGCCCATTCGTGCCCCGCCTCTTGAATTTGTTCAAGCGCTTTGAGATGGGAGAGTGTGCAGGCAAGTTTCGAGGTAGTATGCTTATAGGAAGTATACAGACAGACTGGCCCAAATTGGTAGAGGCCATCCCGTGGGCGTGGTGCGCGCTGAGTGCCATCAATTGCTTCCACTCGGACCACTTGACAATTGTCCCCCAATTGCGTTTGCATGAATTGCCGTCGATCCGTGCTTTGCGGTAGATTGATGTAGTAAATAGGAAAAGGGAGTGCCTTCGAGTCAACCGATGGAAGGGAGGCAAGTCGTGCTTGGATGGTTGGGTCGGCCATTCCACTCTAAATTCAAAGACTTTTAATAAACAATATAGAGTTGGACAAGGATGCACGTCCAATTTGACGCACATGCAAAAAAACATGATGGCATTGCGCCGGAACTTTATCTTCTTGACCGCATTGTGTACGCCTATTTCTCCCGTGAAATACGCACACAAGATGCAATGCGTGTATGTGTCGTCAAATGGGGTGGCGCGTCACTCACACCCAATCAAGTCAGCCAGTTAGTCCATCACTGTATTGAATGCCTGAATCGAATGAGTACATTACAAGGGTGGCAAAGTACACCACTGTTGATACACGGCGGTGGAAAAGGTATTGGATTACGGCACGTGCATTATGGTGCATTTCAAACAATGATGCAGTGGCTGATTCCACTTCTCAGTGCACCCATTATACCCACGTAGACGCACACGGTGTGGTACATTTCTCTAAATGTATTAAAAAGATGTTGACATGGATCATCCTTCTGGTCATTGTGCTGGTTGTTGGAATCATTTTATGTATTGCGGGATTCGCAGGCAAGCGGATGTTTTTCCGGCGGCCTCAGATGTTACTCCGCTCCCACTTACAGGGCACGATTCCAACATCCGTCTATCCCATTGATTTGAAACGAGTTCCACCGCCAAGTGTTCCACAGAAAGGCATTCCAAAACGCATTTTCCGAACATCGAAAGATAATTCCTGGAAATTAAAATGTACCGCGGCATATACTCAAACTGCCAAAATATTGCCAGATTGGACACAAACTGTGTATACTGACCAAATGTGTCACACGTTTGTGCGTGATGTGTATAGTCAATACCCGGATATTCAAGACGCGTATGATCTGTGCAATTATGGTGTAATGAAGGCGGATTTTTGGCGGTATTTAGTCATTTATCATTATGGTGGATTGTATCTTGACATGAAGAGTGCTGTAACCCATCCAATACCATTAGACATGAATGTGAGCAAAGCGTATGTCGGTTATTGGCCTGTACTCAACCATGCGTATTTGTTTGGTGGATATGGTGAATGTCAGCAATGGTGGGTGCTTGCTCCGCCAAAATCGGAATTCCTGTGGAAAGTGATCTGGCAAGTTACGCGCAATTTACTTTACATGCGCGATCATCAAGGAACACCTGATTTTGTGGATCTTGTTATGGTGGGACCCAAAGATACAAAATCAAAGATTTTATGTGCCACTGGCCCTATTGTGTATACATACATTGCCAAACTGAATGACTACACGGTACTTGATATTAACCAAGAGCATCACGCTTTTCTCACATACGTATTCACATATAAAGAATACTCGAACACTGTGCGCTCGCATTACTCGCAACAAACAAAACCCTTGATTGATCCCAAAGTCGCAACGCAACAGCTAGCGCGGCCGCTGCATTTTGGGTTGGTCCCACAAGTTGTGCATTTGACATACAGAAATGCAGAATCAGTGCCTTCCTATGTGTGGGATAATTTAAAGAAATACACCAAAGACATTCAAGTCCGCTTTTACACAAAGGAGGACTGTGATTTCTATTTATGGAACCATTATGGCGCTGAAGTGCTTCAATGTTGGCATGCACAAGAAAACGATACACTCAAGGCGAATTTATTTCAATATGCCGTGTTGTGGAGGGAAGGTGGTATGTATTTGGATATAAAAACAGATTTGCGTCAACCACTTGCTGAAATGTTCAAGTCCAACATCCCGTTCACATCCGTAGAAACTCGAGATCCAACCGATGATCGCATGATTCAAAATGGGATACTCGGTGCAGCCGCGAACCATCCCATACTCTATAATGCGCTATTGCATGCCTGTCAAACCCACAATCTACCGAATACGCGGTATCTTCACACAATGTTACAATTGGAAGTGGATGGGAAAACACTGCATATTGGGCATAATTTTGGACGACGCACATTCTTTGCATTACACGAAGAACAAGACAATGCAGTTGTTCGAGCAGATGGTACTTTGGTAGCCCATACTCAATATTCCATGTCTGAATCATGGACTTATGTCCCAAGTGCACCTGTGCAAATTCAGAATAGACCGGTTACGCAGGCAGTGTTCCACAATTTACAGATTCCGCAGCATATTTATCAAACGCATGAGAAGCGTGATGTGACACCCGGCCTAGCGAATGCTACACGAAAAATGAAAGCGGCGTTTCCTAATTGTTCATACACCTTTTTCGATGCAGAGGAGAGACGTGCATTTATTGAGACCCACTATCCACAGGCATTGGACGCCTATGATACTTTAATACCTGGCGCATATCAATCGGATTTGTTTCGAACAATCATTCTATATGTAAAGGGTGGTCTTTATTTTGATTGTGCCCTGAGTCCCGTTGACCGGTGGAGTGCGACACATTATTTGCGCTCCACAGATTTATTTGTAAGTCCACTTGAGGGTCTTTTAAATGGCTGCATCGCATGTGTGCCCAATCATCCTCTTGTGCGTCAAACATTGGAAAAGATCCTATCCAACATTGCTGCACGTGAATTATATTTGGATGACCCACTTGGTCAGCTTCGCATTACGGGCCCACTGGCGTGGAAGGACGCCTTCAACACATTGTACAACACAACCGAGATTCAAAGCCGTCCAGACGTGACAGTCATTCAGCCTGGTGAACATCCATCCCTCAATGGAGTCATTTTCGTCGAAGGTCGGCCAGTGTTTTTAACTCGATATGCAGGGTATGATGAAGATCGTCAATTCAATGATAAAGATTCAGTACACTATTCCGATGCGTGGCACGACAAGGCAGTCTTTAAACCGCTCCCATCAAGTGAATGAGATTGCGATCAATTCCATTTTTTTGGGGGGGTATGTGATTTGAAACTAATTGTTCCTCTGTTTTAACTATGATGGAGTTCAACCCACATCACACAGCATGACAACCACTACTACAAATACACCCATGGACGAGGGAAGTGATCCATGGTTGATCGTATCGGCAAGCTTGCTTATTGTTCAAACAATAACCATGATGGCGATGTTATGTACCATGTGCGTCATGCTGCGCTTATACATTCTAATTGTGCCACTAATCGCATCAGTCACCAAACGAATTGAGACGATTGGTGAACTGATGCAAACTTGGTCCAACCCAACCACACTACTAACTGGGATTCGCCCATCATCACAGTCAACTCCACACACCCGACCGGCAACACAAGCACCCATAAATCAAGTGGAGGGGTGCATAATCAGTTAACTACAGTGGCAGTTGGATACCCGCAGTGCCATCAAACAAGCATTCTTCGCTGATTTTGATTACCAAAAAATATTGCATTCCCAATCCAAACACAGGGCTGAAGTACATGTTGCATGATCCCAAACCTAAAATGGTCAACATGACGGAGCGTCATATTGAGTGGATCTGGCGTGTATTACCTTTACATGACCCCACCCAGTCTTGTGTGTTGGTCTGAAACCAACTGTCACCGCCACAGACGAAGCACACCGCTTTGATAAGTCAATAGCCGTGGTGCGCACGGATGCCAATTTAGAGAATGAGATGGGTGAGAATCATATGTTCCACCAATGGTGCCGACTGAAGAACATGTCTCATCCGTGATCCTTAAAATGCTCAATTTATAGGTCCGATGTATGATTGAAAGTCGTGTGCCCGAGTAATCCCATTGCAATCCACTTAAATTGTAGTCCACATGAATGATGCGTACAATTTGGAGATTCAGGTCCATAAACATCAATTGACCTGCAACCAGTATTGTAATCCAATGCCCATTGGGATGCCAGCTGAATGAATTGGCACGACACACCACCTGATCTTGCCATGTATCCGTTTTGTACATATGGATAAATCCCATTTCTTCATAAACCGCTAAATGGGATCCACTTGCATTCCATTCAATTTTTCGGTGGCACCGCCAATCTAAACACTGAAACCGTGGATAGTGGCTTGTCGTGTGGTACAAATACAGTCCGTTGTATGCTCCAACTGCGAGCCATCGCCCACGTGGATCCCATGCAACGACCGTTAAGGATTGACTGTAAGTAGGTGATACATGAATTGCTTTCCAAATAGCCGTGTCCCAAATACAAAACCGTTTGTCCCCGCCCACGCTTGCCAGTCGCGTTCCATCGTGATTCCATCGCACGTACAACACATAATTGGTATGCCCGCGCAACGTGTACAGACACGTGAATGTACAAGCGTCCCAAATTCGAATACAGTGATCGCTGTGTGCGGTTGCAATCTGCGTCCCCGTCGGATTCCAATGGGCTGCGTGGATGGTGCGATTGGGTACGGCTGCGAGTGCCATCCTACAACAATCAAAGGATGCAACTCGCACCACCAACTCATCCCCCGCCTCCACGAGTGGCCACAATGGCCCGACCAACCATTTTTTTAAGTCACTTGGGAGATGTACGGATTCCGTCGCCTCCACAATCTGTTCGGCGGTTGTGTGCACATTGATTTGAACACTCCGCAAGACACTACCGGATGCTGTGACTAATGTAAGTGGTTTGGACGAAATGACACCATTGCGGCTCACGATTGCACGCCAAAGCGCATGCACGACAGGTTCATTGTATACCTGGTACCATTGCGCAATCACGCACGCCAGTGTGTACTGCATTCCAAAAAAAATGTATTCAATTGCAAAGGCTTTTATGGGATACGCTTTGGCTACTTCGTTGGCCTCAATATCGGACGTGTCATTTCGGATCTGTGACGAAACTGAGTGTCAGTGTATGATCCAGTCCGTGGAAATTATACAAGGCCCGATTGTCTGGCAATCGGAATTCAATGCGCAAATGGCGAAATTGGGCATGATCAAGATACACCGACATGGGTGAAGTCTTACTCACTGCGACGGGTGCTCCAATCACCACTTTGCCAACCACACCCTGGGCGGTTCCAGAATGTGTGTCGTCTGTCACTTGGGTTTGAAGAAATGGACGTAAATCCGGAAAGCAAACCAACAAATACGGGACAGGGGCCACATTCATGTGGTTGGGAAACTCCACATTGGCGCGAATGGGTAAGTACGTCGTACCAGCACCCACAAGTTCATGGGCACTCGCCGCACGAAGTCCATTGGGCTGGTGCCAATCTTCCATGTGGAAATCCGTCCGAACGGGCAGCGCCGTCTGGATGGACTGACAATGACCAAATCCATTGTCGCGCAACAAGGCTGGTACGCGTGCACGAAGGACAGATCCGTCGCTGTAGCGTCCTGCCACACAAGCCGTGGCACTGGACAGAATGGGCAGGGAACTGTAAAATTGTTCATTACTACTG
>Ga0209533_1002107_pt1 | contig 18355 bp, 24 predicted proteins | sample COG_04_FD_184748 | JGI IMG/M metagenome (GOLD analysis project Ga0209533, IMG submission 184748) | Pelagic Microbial community sample from North Sea - COGITO 998_met_04 (SPAdes) (version 2) | ecosystem: Environmental > Aquatic > Marine > Neritic zone/Coastal water | place: Helgoland, sampling...
CCCTGCGTCCAATCAACTTTGCGTGGAAAGCAGACGGCTCAAGAACAGATGGTTTCTTTGCACATGAAGCGCAGGAAGTTGTTCCAGAAGCTGCCACAGGCACTAAAGACGCAATGCGTGATGAAGAGTACGAAGTCACACCAGCAGTCGAAGAAGTCACAGATGAAGATGGCAACGTAACTACAGAAGCCGTAGCCGCCGTCATGGGTACGCGCTCAGTTCCTGATTATCAAGGCATCGACCAAAGCAAGCTAGTGCCTTTGCTGACAGCAACCATTCAAGAGCTTATTGCTCGTATCGAAGCACTAGAAGGAGCATAAACAAATGGACTACCTATTAGATTTTTACATTTTTGCAACATCACTGGTCACTGCGGCTAGTGTGGTTGCGAACTACACTGAAACTCCACGGGATGACCAGTGGGTGGCGAAGGCTTACAAGCTGATGGAAACTTTTGCATTCTTGAACAACAAGGCCAAGCAGAAGTAATGATCGAGGTCATGGCTGCACTGGCCGTTGCTAACTCTGCATTTAAAAGCGTCCAAACCTTGATGGGTCGCGGCGCAGAGCTTGAGCAGATGGCCGGTCAGTTAGGTAAATGGTACACGGCGGCAAGCGACATCAGGGCTGCTGGTGAACTGCAAAAGCCGAGCGCGTTTAGACGCTTGGTTGACTCACAGTCGGTTGAGACAGAGGCGCTAAATCAGATAATCGCCAAGAAAAAGTTACTGGAACATGAGCGAGAACTTCGGTCGATGATCGTGATGCGTTTTGGGGTTGCAGAATACCAAGAAATGATGCAGATGCGTAAGGACATTCGCGCTGCTAGAGAGCGTGATCTATACGCCAAGATGCGATTGAAGCAAAACATAATCGACGCTGCGACAATCGGCGTGGGCGCGATGGTTTCCATTGCCATGATCGTTGCCTTTTTTACATTCATTACAGAGAGCGGTACTGCTGCATAGGTGTTTATATGGTTAACAACGGAAAAGACGTGGTGGATGTTGTTGCCGCATCAACAGCAGTTTTAACGCTGGCAGCGTGGCTTCCTCCAATGGCCAGCCTATTTACTATTATTTGGATGGCCTTGCGAATTTACGAATCTGACACTGTGCAAAAAATGCTGGGTAAGAAGTAACGTGAGTGTATTTTCCGATTTAGTAGGGCCAGTCACCGGGCTGCTAGACAAGTTTGTTGAAGACAAAGACCAGAAGAACGCGCTGGCGCATGAGATATCCACGATGGCCGAACGCCATTCGCAGGAGCAAATGCTGGCCCAGCTAGAAGTGAACAAGGCTGAAGCAGCCAGCAGCTCCATTTTTGTGTCGGGCTGGCGACCAGCTACGGGCTGGGTATGCGTACTGGGTATGGCGGGTAACTTTATCGTCACGCCGTTTGCAAACTTTGTTCTGGCGCTGCTAGAGGTTCAAGTGTTTATACCGCTGGTTCCGCTAGACACCATGCTGCCAGTTTTGCTGGGTATGCTGGGGCTTGGCGGGCTTAGGACACTAGAAAAAGCAAAAGGGGTGCACCGGACAAAATGATGGAACTGATCAGCTTTGAAGAATTTAAAGACCGCATAACTGGTGGTTTAACCTACAGCAATAGTCGTGTTATGATAGGCGCTCATCCAACGAGGTTTAAACATGAAGAAGATACCGCTCAAGTCCGTCGAACTATCAAACATGGACTCAGTACAGAACGCCCCGGCCATTTTAAGCTATAGGGACACGATAATGGGTCTGCTGAAGACGCCTACTGACCCAGAACAGGGAGCTACGTTTGAAGAAATGGCGCAGGCCATGCCAGTATGGGTAAAGTTCCGTGACGCGAAGGATTTTGTTCTTCTGGAAGACGCAGACCACAAGGTAGTAGTAGATTGCCTGAAGAACGCTAAGTTTATACAGAGGAACATGGAAATTTTTACCATGATCAATGACGTAATCAACGCACCAGAGCATCTGGTGGACGCAAAACAGGAAGCATAATATGTTCAGCTTACCCGGAAATGGGCCGTTAGCGCCCACCCCATCAGCACCCAACACGCCGACAGGTGCCCAATACCAGATGCCCCAAGGTCAGAGCGGGTATTTTGCCCCTCCGACAAAGTACGACATGGGCACTTTCGGGCAGGCCAGAGCGCAAGGGCCAGCGATGGGGACTCCGGGGCAAGACAGACGAGCAGCGGCAGCAGCAGCGGCAGCAGCAGCGGCAGCAGCAGCGGCAGCACCCCCCGCACCGCCCCCCGCAGCAGCACCGCCCCCTCAGAATAACGCCCCAGCGCCCGGTCAGTACCCCGGTGGTCAATACCCCGGCGGTGTTGGTGGTGCCAAGAGCGCCAGCGGCCCAGCGGCGTTTGTAGGGCCGGGTAGCCAAGGCGGTGGTAGAGGCGGTGCTAGGGCTGAACCTGTAGACGATTTGCGATTCTTAAACGCAGGGAAAAATAAGACAGAGCCTGCTTTTGTGGGGCACATGGGGCCGGGACAAGGCATGGCTGGAAACGAGCCTTTTATTATGCCACAGGGGTCTGGCCAAGGTACTAGCGTCTTCAACAAGATGGGCGAAGGAAATTCGCCTGAATCTATCATAGAACAGAAGAGAATTGCTGCGGCAAAGAACACTCCGCCACCGCAGATGCCGCAAAGTATGCCCCAGCCACAGGTCGCACGGCCTCAAGCACCCCCGCAGGCCGCACGGCCTCAAGTTATGCCACAGCCACAGGTCGCACAGCCTTCTGCGCCTAACGCATCAAGGTTTCAATCGGCGTTGCGTGGGCGGGAACGGAAGTAGTGCGGAACTTCTCGGCCAAGGCTAGGAATTCATCCCGCCGGTCTTTGGGTATCCATAAGGATACCCTGACCTGATCCTTTTTGAGTTGCTTGTTGTAATAGCGTTCTTGAGGCGTCACGGGAAAATTTCCAATTTTAAGATAGGTGTACTATAGTACTCCTATTCCAGCCGCTCCGCAACGAAGACCATCAGCGCCTTCTCGTCTAAACGCTTGAAATCCAGCGCCGCGTCATCCTTCATCTCGCTTGTCGCTTCGGTGTTCAGAAACGCAGTCTCGTACCCTGCTTCCATGAACGCGTCTGTTCGTATGCGTGGCGTTATCCGCTGACCGTTGACCCGTAGACGAAACTTGGCAGCGCCAGCAAAGTTAAACGCCACCTCGTCCATGCAGCGGTTAAAGAAGGCTCTGTTCTCGTCAGGGTCTACACCGTGGACAATAGCCAGATTGGCAAAGGCTGACACAGACACATAGGTTATTTTCTCCTGCGCCATGTAGGCGTTGGCCAGTCCAAAAATGACCTTCAGGCGTGGCGTGTTCTTATCCATCATATTCTGCTTGCCTATTGTCTGTAACGGCAATGACAGTACGTCCAGATCAACTTCTAGCGACCGTAGCCACCGGAATACATGCTGAGGCCACTCAGGATTGGCTACCAGCCATGTTCGCAAGTTGCGGTAATACTCGGGCGTATTTGGCTTCATCGGGTTCTGGAGGACTGTGATGCGTCTGTCGCCAGCGGCCAGTGCTATGGCGTCCATGTGGTTACTGAAAATCAGGGTGCTGGACGCCGCTTTAACATGATATTGAGACTGGCCCTTGGGGTTGATCAGTATCTTGGTGTTCGTTGTGTCGATACGCTGCTTCAGCGACTCATACGCCTTGAAACGCCCGCTGTTGCCGTCAGAAGTGTCGATGGCTTCAGAGCAGACGACGAATAAGTTATCCAGCCACTCGTTAAATTGGCCGTGTATAAACTCATTAAAGCTAAGGTCTGGACTCATGTTGTGTTCACCGACTAGCTCAGTCAGCATCAGTGCCAGTGTGTTACGGCCCATGCCTTGCGTCGGCGTGGTCATGACGATAGCTGTGCCGCGAAAAGCCCAGTTTTGCACCTTGGCCGCAAGCCACTGCATGAAATACGCTTGTTCTTTAGGCTCTGGCACTAGGAATTCAACATGCTTCTTGAACGGCTCGACCATCTCCATGTCGAACGGGCCGTCTGTCCACTTGGGCGGTGAGAAGATGTTGACGCAGGCCACTGGCCCGTCGTGGAATATCTTTTTCTGGTCGCACTCTGATCTGATTTCGCTAACGTCGATGCGGTAGTTTGAGTTCTGCCAATACATCGCTTCGGTGGTGCTTTCCCATTTGAAATTAGCGCCCTTCTGACGTAGTACCATCACCTTGCGATTGAACTTGTTGCGGAAGCCATTCAGGTCTACTTCATACGGACGCCCAGCTATGTTGAATACCTTGTTGGACGGGTAGAAGAATGCAAAATCCTGGGGTCTAAACGCAGGCTCCTGTATAGGCAGTTCCTCAAAGTCGCTGTTCGACAAGACGAATTCCAGAAACTCCTGCGTGTGATTGGCTTGGCAATGCTCATGGAAACACTTGAACGCACGGCGCAGAGGATCGTCGCCACGGCCTACAGGCTTATAGCCTGCCGTGTCATCGCCTGTGGTGTGAAGTTCGCCCCACGGGCATGTGATGTTGATCCAGTCGCCACCGCCGTCGCCTGTTACCATGTCCTGCTCGTTCAGCCAGTCCAGCACGACATCCTGCACCTCGACAGTGTTGAAGTAGACAGGCGGGCGGCGTTGAAAGGCGGCGTAGTTTTTCCGCGCAACAGGTGACTCGCCAGCAAGGATATTGTTCCATGTGAAACTATCGCCCTCGACGGTTAGGCCGATGCGCTCCATCAGTGTTTGGATGGTATAGATGGGGCCGTCGTCGCTGACCAGTCGGACGTTGAAGGTCTCCTTGTCGTCGACTTTTTTGCCGTTTATGCCGCCGGGCAGCCGAACGATCTTGCCGGCCATAACGCCGCCTTTGTCAGTCAGGCCCGCGCAGCCGAACACGCCGACCGCGGCCGTAGCATGGTCGAAGTTGGTGATGGCTTCGTCCAGCACATAGCCATACTGAAAATTGCCCGCGCTGGATTCTATGATGTACGTCGGCACCAGACCCCGGCTCAGTAGTTCCTCAGCCTCGATCTTAGTGCCAACGTCGTCGGAGACTATGACGTGCAGTGCAGCAAAGTTTTTATGTTTGTGATTCAGCTTGCCGTTGTCGGGGTAGAACGAGCAAGTGTTGTAGTAGAGCGCGTGGGCTTTACCATCAGTCATCTTGCGCTTCAGCCCGTCGATGCTCTTTTGGAGCGGGACGCCTATTTTGCCGTTGTGTTTAGACGCCCATACTAGCGGGGTGGCCCCTTCAGGTAGGCCGTTCTCGAACACGCTGTCGATGAACTGTAAAATATGCTCTTGGTCGTACTCGTATTCGGAGTTTAGACCTTTACTTTTCGGGTATATCTCATTAATATCTATTGACTCTGCGTTTCCTTGGTTGGTTTTTGCAGTTTCGCTCATGTTGTTCCTCCTCGGTGAGTGTAAGGCCCGCTATCCCCTCCGATAGCGGGCCTTTTTTATTTGCCGTATCGCGTGACTGTCGTGGGCACCGCTTTCAGTGGTAAACCTTTGGCCCAAGGGGGCGGGGTTTCCATGAATTTCTGTAAGCGGGGGGAAACATCATGCGCGATATTTTCAGGCACTTCAAGCACCAGTTCGTCGTGAACGTGCATGACAATTTGGTCAGAGAACGCCAACGAACGTCTAAGGATGCTGGCGCACCCCGCTTGGGTCACATTTTCTGCTAACAATCCGTGCCATAAAGTATACCGGGGCCACTCTTTGTCGTCAGCGCCGGGCGTCCAGTTGGCTTTCAGCGCTGTTATTTCTTCATCCCCGCTAATCCGGGCCTGTGGGTAAGTCAGCGTTGTGCCGCACGGCAGGTAGCACAGCAGCGACCCGTCGATCAGGTCGGGGTCGAAAAGATAGGTGATTTTACCGTTGACCTTGAACTTCTTGTTAGGGTGTCGCATGGCCTTGACCGCCGCTTTCTTCAGGTCATACCAGAACTTGACGATAGGCGCATTCTTGCGTCTAAACGCCTTAACGATGCGGATGGTCTCTTTCTCGGGCAGAAACACGCCGTAGTTCTTGGCCATCGCGGAGAACGCCCCCGCAGCACCACCAAAACCTAGCGACAGTTCGATCACCTTGCCTATCTGGCGGTCGTCCAAGCCCGCGTCCTCGGCGGCCAGTTCATATGAGTCCTTGGTTGACGGGTCAGCGTCGTGCGCCCGGAACCTGTCCAGCTTGGCCTCGTCGCCAGCCAGCCACGGCAGGTATCTGTTCTCTATGCCTGACCAATCATTAACGATGAATACGTGCCCGTCAGCAGGGATAAGCGTGGGGCGCAGCATCTTGCCCAAGGTGTCCATGACAGCGCCTGTGAGCTTGTTGCCGGCCTGCATCAACTGCTTCATCTGCTCAGTGTCGGCCACGGTCATACAGTCCCGCTTGAAGTTGTGAAGCTGCAAACCCCGGCTGGTGAACCGCAGTGTTGAAGCCCCGGCATACATGAAAGCACCGCGCACCCGGCCATCGTCCTGCGCCATGTTCAGCATCTTGGTGAACTTGGCCACGCTTGAGTTGCTGCCGTCCTCCAAGCACTCAAGGACAGCGTGAACTTCAGCGGGGCAGTGCAGCATGTCCTCGTCTAAACGCCCCAACAGTTCAGCCCGGATAGACTTGTCGAGCGAATGCTTTCTTACGCCGTCTTTGTAGACGACCATGAATTCCTCGAACTCAGGCGTTACACGCTCCAGCACCCACTTCTTGATGCGGATGTGTTGCGTCGGCTTGGTGATTGCGCCGTCAGTCAGCTTGGTCAGATCAGCGCCAATCTCGGCGGCTTCCTCTGCCGCGTGGTCTTTGGCCAGTTGGGCCAGTTGCAGGTCGATGCGGATGCCTCGGTCGTTTATACGCTCGCTTACCAGCCAGTCGTCATGCTCCTGCTTGGATAGCTGACGCGTATTCAGGAACAGGTCTTTGGTGGCCAGCGTGTCTTTCACGCAATACGCCGCCATGTTGATCAGTTCATTGTGGTTCTCGTTAAACGTGCCGTCCTTGTTCGGGATCGACAGCAGCTTGATCAGGCGCATACCCTCGTCTTTTGCTTTACGAAACTTGGAGTCCAGTGCGCGGGTGGCCTTGTCTAACGATGCGGGCATGGCATTGACCCGCGCTTGGGCGCTGGTGCAGTACCATTTGTTGACAGGTATCTCAGGGAACCCGTACTCGTTGACGCCGACGAACTCCCAGATAGCCTGATCGAACCGGGCGTTATGGGCGCGTATAAACTCAGCAGCCTCGATAGCCTCTAATAAATCATCAGGAAGACTGATATCGGCTGGCGTCCATACCCAACGGCGGTTGTCAGCAGGGTCGTCCATGACGACAACCATGCACAGAATATCTGTGCTGGCGTCGCTGGCGTATTTGTCCACACCGTACTCGATGGGGCAGCGTGATCGGGTCTCGAAGTCGAGGATCATTTCTTGATAGCCTCTATTATTTTGGCAACTGTGCGCTCGGCGCGAACCTCAGCCTTTATGACTTCGCTAAACTTATGGCAAGCCTTGGCCACGTTACCGCCCGATGATTTCATAGCTCTAAGGTACTCCTCGATAGCCTCATCTATTGTGCAGCCAGTCTCGTTGGCATACATGGCCGCCGCCATGCCGAACGCTTCGATAGCAAGCACTGCGGTGCAGGGGACGATAGACGGCCCGCCGTCAAAGTTCATGATGTGTGTCTCCGCAAAATTTTGTATTAACGTCCGCGCTTCATCTGTCAGTTTTGATTTATTCATTTTTCAGTTCTCCCAGTTAAAAATGGCCCCGTTATGGGGCCATCCGGTTCAGACTGCGCGTCTGCGCGTTCTACCCTTGGGGGCTGGCTCCTCCGCTGGCTCCTCCGCTACAGCCTTGGGGGCTGGCGCTTCAGTAGAGTCAAGGGCCATCCACGATTCGATAGTGATAATCGGATTGTAGATGCGGCCATAGGTCTTATGCTTGTAGAAGTCGGAACTCAAGGACACGACAGCGACAGAATTGGCTGGGTCGGACGCCAACTGGCCTTGCAGTGCTGACAGGTAAGACTTGATCGCCTTCAGCCCGCCTTTAGAGTTTGACTTGTATAAACACTGGACGCCTTTGTCGTCGCCATTGGTGCAGGCCAGTGCAAAACCTACTTGCTCAGACCAACCAACGCCAGAGTCAGGCAGGTTAGACTTGATGATGGGCTGACCGCCAAACACTTGGGCCATTTCTTCACCCTCCAGTTCAGAGTCTACCCACTTGATGAAACCTTTTGTGATGCTGCGCGGGTCAATGGCCCATTGGCTACCTTCCTGCACTTCAGTTTCATCAGCGCCAAACATGAACTCACCGGCTTTGGTCATTTTCATGAACTGAAAATCACCGTCACCGCCAAGGTTTTGCATGGCTGTTGCGATTGCTGTGGATAATGCTGTTGGGTCTATCGGTAATTGTGACATTTTAAGTCCTCATTTTTCAGGTTATGCTAACTGATTTAACGCGGCCCGGAGGGACGCCTCAGATAACGCTTCGTCGCGGGGGTCGCTGGCGGGTGCCATCGTTGTGCCCGTTGAACTCTTTATAATGTAGTCGGATACTACACTCATGTCAAACTTTGTTTTTTCTAATTGTGCAACTGACTTCAAAGCGGCGGGGGCCATGTACTCTTCTTTTTTGATCCGCCGCAGTTTAGACAGGAAAATTAGGGCTTTTTCTTCATCTAACCATTTTCTGGTGGCGCGTTTGTCAACTATTTTCCAGCCTTCGACCGTTGCGCCCTGCTCCAACTGTTCGTGCGCTATCTTCTTGACTTCCTTGATCCACGGTTCCAGTTGAGTGGCCAGAGCCAGTGCTGCGGATAAGCTGACAAGGTTAGTGGCGTCCATGCGGAGTGCGGCTGACGCATCTTGTACCTTGAGCGGGCATGTCGCCGCGCCAGCACAGAACGTGCAGTGCGATCCGGTCTGGTAGCCTTTGGATTTCACGGCCTTCATGTAAGTCTGTTTAAAAGCACTGAAATGCTTGGCCGGTACTTCCCAAGTTTTTAGGGTGCCGAAGTCGTGGCGGCTGGGCATGGGCTGCACAATCGCGATGACTATCTGTTTCCCTTTGAACAGGTCAGGCAGGGTCTGCTCGGCGCACATGGCGTAGAACATGCCTTGCGCGTTCTCTACCGGGTCAACTGCGATGCCTTGGCCGAATTTCCAGTCAAGCACAATAACGTGCGTGGCATTGTAGGCCAGAATGTCACAGGTGCCCCCGATATGGTCGGTCAGGGAGAACTCGGCTTCTATCAGCACATCGTCGAACTTGTATTTTCCGTCCAGTTCCAGATACGCATCTAACGCCATGTTTAGACGCTCAAGATGGTCTTGATCTATCAGGATAGTGTGTCCATCGACGGTGTGCTCGGTATCATAAAAGTCGGCGGGCAGTATCGACCCGTCTTCTATCAGTTTTTCCATGATGCCGTGCAGCACCGTACCCTCGGCTGCTGCGGGGCTGCTTCCGCTGCGCTGCGGGTTCTTCGCCGCCTCATCAGTCCATGAGGGGCACTTGATCGTTCGTGCGGCTGTTGAGCCGCCGAATTTAAAGTGTTTCATTTGTTTTGCTCCATCATATCGAGAAGGCCGCGCACTACTTCAGTGATGCTCGCGTTCTCCGCGATGGCCAAAGTGTCTAAACGGTCATAAACGTCCCACGCGATTGATACGCGGGCGGCGTTCTGGTTACGGTTAGGGTTACGTTCTTTGCGGGTGGTGGGTGACTTGCTAGATATCATTTTGAGTCTCTCTTTTCGAGTATTTCTAGGCAGTAAATGACGGCCTCTTTCCACGATGGGGCAAAGCCCATGCAGACAGTGCCGTCCCGGTGTTTGAAAGTTGCTATATAAAGGCCATCTCGGTTTACGATTTTCATTTTTCAGTTTCCTGTTTGGTAGAGGTTGCATAGTACACTCATCTATTATATGGTGTCAACACCTACCAACCACAAAAGGCACACGATGAAAAACGAACGAGAGTTGCAGGCCAAGTGCTTGAAGTACGCCAGAGCGCAGGGGGTGTTCGCCCGCAAGGTCGAAACGCCAGCGTTCAACGGCTTTCCTGATTGCATATTTTTTTATAGTGGTCGGTGTATGCTGATCGAATTCAAACACCCGAACGGCAAAGGCAGGCTGTCACCTATACAGGTGAAAGACCACGGCAGGCTCTTAGAGGTAGAGGTTACTGTTTGGGTCGTCGAAGACTATGATATTTTTACCGACTTACTGGAGGGCTTTATCAATGACAAAAGACCGATTATGCGCGGCGGTGCTGGCTGTTATATTAGCTCTTCACATACTTAACGACTCGGGGGCATTATGCTAAATATGACGACTGAACTAAATATTGAACTGGTGAAAGCCAGAAAAGAGATCGAGCGTCTAAACGCGCTGGTTCTGCAATTACAGAACGCATTGAGGGCAAGAGCATGATCGAAAGTATCGCGCCGATGAGTTACAAAGCCATGCTGTCAGAAAAGATAGCCGGAGAAATAGAGGCTTTCCTGTCAGCAGGGGGTCAGGTGGCCACTATCCCGTTCGGCGCGGGCCGTGATGGCCTTGAGTCTTACCGTGATCTGCAATCTGATATGGCCAAACTAAACGCCGCTGAAAAAGCGGCTAAATTGGCTGAACTGGGCCGTCTTAGTCGCATAAAGTATTCGGCAGGCGACAGATACGGCAGGCTGACTTGGTTGCGTGACGATGAGCCAGAGGTCGCCAGCAGTAATCGCAGATGCGTTTTCATGTGCGACTGCGGGACTGAAACGACGGCTTACATGGCAAATGTCCGTCAGGGCCGAACTAAGTCCTGCGGTTGCCGAAGGGGCCGTCCATGAAATTAGACGCAGCACAGGAAGCCGCCGTTACGCACATTTATGAGACTGGCCGGGCCTATTTGGTCGGCCAAATGGGGTCAGGCAAGACCATCACGGCGTTAACAGCAGCGCAGGAACTGTTGGACGCGGGCGAGGTGACGCGGGTGTTAGTCGTTGCGCCGTTAAAGGTCTGCAAGGATGTATGGCCTCGCGAGGGCGAGAAGTGGCCGCATATCCATGACGAGGTGGCTGTGGCTTGCGGGCCGTTAAAGACGCGTTTATACGCGTTAAAGTCTAACGCTAAGTTAGTGGTCGTTAACTTCGAGAACCTTGCCTGGCTGTTAGGGTCAGGTTTTGACTTTGATATGTTGATCATTGACGAGGTGACCAAGCTGAAGGCCGGGGGCGTGGCTTTTAAGGCGTTACGCAAGGCGCTGGATCGGTTTACTGTTAGGGTGTCCCTTACCGGGACGCCCGTTAGTGAATCGTTCGAGCAGCTATTCTACTGCGCGATGGCTGTTGACGGGGGCGCGGCGTTTGGCCGCAATAAATCGCACTTTATGTCGCGGTTTTTCTATCAGTTGAGCGAGTATGAATGGTCGTTACGCCCCGGCGCGGAGGTTGAGATCGTTGTGGCGTTAGGCGATATGCTGATAGTGCTGCCCGATTACGTCCATACACTGCCGCCGTTGGATGAGCAGGTCGTTAAGTTCCCGTTAGGCGATGAAGCGTTAGGGGTGTATAAACAATTGGTTCGTGATTCGTTGTTAGGTGACGAGGTAACGGCAGACAATGCGGCGGTGTTAACAGGCAAGCTGGCACAGGCGGCGTCAGGTTTTGTCTACACTGACGACGGCGATACCATGTTTATACATGACGCAAAAATACCTGTTATTGCGTCGCTGTTACCCGACGGCGAGTCGGTCGTTATTGTCTACCAGTATCGCGAGGAATTGATACGCCTGCGGAAATGGTTTCCCGGTTTGCTAGTGTTAGCTGACGGCGACGATAGGTTGGATCAGTTTAGGCGCGAAGGTGGCTTGTTGGCGCTTCATCCTAAATCAGCAGGGCACGGACTTGACCTGACGACGGCGCGAACAATGATCTTTGTTGGCCCGGTATGGTCGTCCGATCTTATGCGCCAGACCATTGCGCGTATCTGGCGGCGCGGGCAAACACTGCCCTGTTTTGTTAGCGTGTTAGCGGGTATCGGCACCATTGAAGTGGAAATGATACGGCGCGAACATGAAAAACAGGGACATCATGCCTTGTTGATGTCCCTGTTAGATTAACGGCGCGCTATTTCCTCTTTCAATATCAAGCGCCTTAAAGCTAATTCCTTTTCGGCGCGAGATATGAATCCAAACTCTTGCATAATCGAATCAATGTCCCATAAATCAATCCGAACATAAGACGAGCATATTTTACCGGCCTGCGCGTGTTCCAATATTTCCGACTCTTTCATTTTGTATCCTTGTTAGGCGTCATTAGAGCGCCGTTGGCGCGTGTTCGCAGTATGTGCATTGCCAGACTACGGGTGATCGTGAACAGTGCCAGCGTGGGCTTTAAATCAGCGCTGGCGCAGTAGTCTAAAAACCATAGCGCTTGATTGTCTGGCGCTTCATCCGCCAGCGCTTGCGCAAGGGCGAGTATCTTATTGGCCCTATCTTGGAAGGCGATCATTTCTTTTGCTGTGTCGATAATCATTTTTATTTTCCCTTTTGCATTGTTTGAATTTCGGCCCACGAATACCCAAAAATTCTATCAGGCGCTATGGTGCCGTCATACTCGACAAACCAGTTAAGCGCCGTGGCGGCGTCGTCAACATAGCCGTCGGCGTCGTTGACCTGAATACCGACGGCGCTATACTGCGGCCCTAGTATGCGGGCCGTTTCGCGCGCGTCATGTTCTGGCATGGCCACGGAAATAATCATAAGAACACCGCCAGCACTATAGTGGTGTATAAACATAGCTCTAGGGTAAACCATACAATTTTCATTTCGCGTTTCTCTTTTAGTTTAGGTTTTATGTCGGCCGCTAGCTCGCGGATTAAAGCCCTCACTTAGTGAGGGCTTTTTTTGCTATGCCTACGGCGTATTCTAGCGCCCGCTCTGGCGTTTTCAGTTTGCCCTCTACTGTGGGGTCAATGTAAGGAAAGTACAGGTCGAAATCATCGTGCGGCGCTTTGCGACCGTTTCCGTAACTGTCCGCCATTGCGTTCGAGTCGCTCGACTCAATGAAGCGCCAGCAGAGGCGGCGCTGGAATGATGTATTCGCCAGCGCAAATGCCGCCGTGTGAGCATTCCAGACCGCGCTTGCCTGTTTAAGGCAGACCTCGACGCTGGCAGCCGTGTTACTCCAAGTGTCGAAATTGCGCCATAGCCCCCAGACCTCGACGCTATAACCCTCGGTTTCCAGTGCCTCGACAATGGCCATGATGGCTTTCCCTCGATTAAGGCGGGTAGTCTGGCTAGTGTTTGCAGTGCCGCCGATATGAACGCCCAATTTCAAAAACTTTTTAGGTCGTGGGTCCTGCGTAACGCTGATCATTGTCATCGGATGGCCCGCTAGATATGCCGGGATATTCGGGATAGCTCCGACGATATCTAGCTTAAGAGCGCGTTTCAGTGCCATTGTGGCGGTTGTGGCGTCGATGGCGACCGATGCTATACCCTCCGCGCCTTCGGGCCAGTAACCGCCCTGATTCGCTGCTATGTCGATGGCGTCATCTAGGCTGAAAACATTATCAACGCTGCTATTGGTGCTGGCGTCGCCGTTGATGCGGTCTGGCGCGGTTTCGACGGCGTGACCAAATTCGCTAATCGACTCGAAAGTGTACCGGGTGTATTGCGTCAATTTCATTATTTGACCCCCATCTGGCGGCGCTGGTCAGCGCTGATGTGCTTATACAGCGTAGACTCGCGACATTCATCCATCGTGTCGCCAAGCGCCAGCAGTGCCGCGCCCTGCATAGATTGACGCGGGCTAATGATCACTGTTAGACCTAAACTGGCCGCCTTAGCGCGGGCAGTTTGCACTTCGACAACCCAGCACTCGGCGACGCCATCGTCATTGTCGCCGCCGTGCTTGGCGTATTCGGCCTGCGCTTGCGCCAGTTCGATGGTGGGGTCATATCCGATTTCGCGCTGTATAAACCTATCTAGCGTCGCGCCGTCTAGCGGTTCACGACCTTGATATTGACGCGTTGCGCCTAGACCGATTGTGTTAGCGGCAACCATGCAATGAAAATCGGCGTGCTTTTTTACTGGTTTCGTCTGGTCTGGAAAAGTATACGCGCCGTTGGCGGTCGCGCCGTTGATGGCTACAAGGGCCTCAGCGGCGCAGGCGTCGCCTTCATCTAGCAGGAAAACGCCGCCGTACTCAAACGCGTCGCGGAATGCGGTTCTGTGATAGTTACTGGCGGCGTCAACATGACCAACCAGCTCATATTTTTGTAAGACCGCGCCAGTGGTATACAGGTCGAGGCCTAGCGCCTGCGCGACATGCGCCGCTAGGGTCGTTTTGCCACTGCCCGCGCCGCCTACCATATAGCAATTACTGGCGCGGACGGCGCGCAGTACTGACGGCAGGGCATGGTGCGCGCCTTCGATAGTAATGCTGGTGCTGGTATCTGGCCGCGTGATGGTGATATTGGTGGTGGTCGGCGCTTTCGAGTGCTTATTGATCAAGTCGATTATCTGGCTTTCATCGACCTGATTTTGCTCAATCGCGCCTATGCGATCATCCACCAGTGCGGCTATGGCCGTTTCTAACGCCCCCATGGGGGCGCTGGCGGGTTTTTTGGGCACTGGTGCTGGCACTGGTGCTGGCACTGGTGCTGGCACTGGTGCAGGCGCTGGCACTGGTGGTGGCACTGGTGCTGGTGCTGGTGCTAATGCGTCGAGCCATGATTTCGGCGGCGCGCCTGCCGTCAATGGGGGCTCTGGCGAGTACGGGTGGCCCAATTGGGCGAACATGGTCTCGATTTGGTCGGCTGATTTACCGATTACGTCGATCCCGGCTTTGATTAATGCGATTTTCATTTGAGCTGCGTTCATTTTCATTTTTCCTTTTAGTTTATTAAATGGCGTCGACTTGATATGACCCGCAGGCCGGGCATTTGGCGTCGCGGATTTTGTAACCTTCATTGGTGACGATATGCTTGCGGCTGGTGTTTGCCTGCCATCCGCATCCGCCACATACCAGTTTATGGTTGTTTCTGCCGGGTTTCGGCGCTGGCTTTTTTAGCTCACTATGCGGTATCGGGCCTAAGGCCTCGACAATGGCCGCAACGGTTTGATCTAGCTCAGTGGTACAGCTCACCTCGCCATTCTTCGCAGTGGCGAACGGCGCCATGAGGCCCGCCTGCTTGGCTACGGTTTTGAATTGACTTCCGTGCGCGCCTTGACAGTCGAGAATCGCATGACATAGCTCGTGCACTAGGATTTTGATTATTTTTTCTGAGTCCGCGCATGACGCACTAATGAATATCTCATTAAGCCCGGCGGCGCTGGCGGCGCGACTGTAGCATACGCCCAATGTGTTTTTGCTCAGGTCGCTGATTGAGAATTTTAATTCTGGCCAGTCGATGACATGGGCAAACGTCGTCTGGCGTAATAGGTTGAATGATTCAGTGAGGTATTCTTCGCGTGTTTTCATTTTTGAGGTTTCCTTTTCAGTTTATGGTGCAATGCAACATTGCGGTGACTCAGGTGGTGCGGGTGCCATTATGCGCATAGGTTTAGACATAATGCAACCACTGGCATCACAGGGTGGTGGTACTCTTTATAGCTATTTGATGTTTGGCCAGTCTGGCCAGCGGTTTTAAAACCAGTGGCCAGACCGCCGGGCACTGAAAACGCGGGTTGTAGGCGATTGGCCAGCCCGGCCAGTGGTTTTATACTTTTATAGACTTTTTAAAAAACCCAAAAAACCAGATTTTTAATATATATATGGGTTTTACCAAAACCACTGGCCGGGCTGGCCAGCGGGCTGAAACGCTGATTTCCAGTGCCCGGCGGTCTGGCCAGCGTTTTTTGATGCCACTGGCCAGCCCGGCCAAAACGCCCCCAAATGACGGTTTTAGCTGTTATAGAATTCTATAACGCCTCGATTCTAATACGCCTATGGTGCCCGTCACGGCGTTTTATAGAAATCTATAACCTAATACGGCATGGTGCCAGCGTGTTACATGCGCCCATATAGCCACCTTACAATCGACATCGCACCTAGTGTTCGGTCGTTAGATAGGGGTAAAACCACTGTATATATACAGCAGGTAAGTACTCACTAACCCCACACAGTGGTGATATGGGGCTGGCCTAATATGATCACCTAACAGGCGATAAAGGCGCGGTATATACTGACAGGCTGACAGGCTGACAGGCTGGCGGATTTATTCTCAACTCGCGAGCGCGACCATCTCAAGTGTATAAACGCGCGGTTTAAACGCACCACCATCACACCACCAACGACACAGCAAGGTTGCACTATGTTAACAGTCTAACGATGGGGCAGTGCTGCCCGCGCCTTTGTTGTCTCGTCAACTAACGACCTGACAATGGTGGCATGGGGCACCCCCCACCCCATTTTAGTTTTGCTGCGCTTGCTTTTGCAGGCCCCAACTCCGTAAATTTTCTATTTTTGGATACTACGCCTATAAAATTTCTGTTTGTAGAATACTACGCTTATGTATAAACTCCCCGTATGGACTTAGCACCGACCGAATACATAGCGCCTGAACTCGCCCTTGACGAGTACAACCCCGAAAACCACGACTTCCACCAGAAGAAACGTCGGTTTAAACAGCTTATGGTCGTTCAGCAAGCCAAATGCCGCCCGCACCACGTTCAGGTCGCTAAACTGCACCATCTGGGCAAGCGCAACGGCGAAATAGCCAATGAACTCAATCTACACCCCGCCACAGTCACCTCTATCCTCAAGCGCCCCGAAGTAAAGCACCTTGTCGACCTAATACGCTTATACGGCGGTCACATGAGCGGCCCCACCCTCGACCACAAGCGCCGCATCCTGTGGGAGATCACTATCGACAACAAAGAGACGGATCCCAAGACCGCGATGCAGGCGATTGATCAGATGAACAAGATGGACGGCGTTTATACACAGAAGGTCGACCTAGATGTCCGAATCACCATCGACGACGGCAAGTTTAAACAGACAGCACTCGACCAATAACCCAAGGATTATTTATGAGCAACGAATCCCAGATAGAGCTAGAGATTGTTGAAAAAGGCTTAACAGCCCCCCGACTGACGCCAGACCTGATAGACGGGTGTATCGTCAATGACCAATACCACGTTTTCAATAAAGTCCTGACGGTGTGCTGCCTAACCCTAAGAAACGGGTTTACGGTTACAGGTGAGAGCGCCTGCGCCAGCCCTGAGAACTTCGACGCGGCGCTGGGGCAGAAGATTGCGTATACGAACGCCCGCGATAAAATTTGGGCGCTGGAAGGGTATTTGCTGAAGCAAAAACTCGCTGAATGAAAGAATTCAGCTTCGCTTCGGTCTATGAACCCCGCACTCACTTTATGGAGTTCCATAATCGCGACCACCGCTGGTCAAGCATCGTCTGCCACCGCCGCGCGGGTAAAACAGTCTCCGCTATTGGCGACCTGACGCTCAAAGCGCTGCGAACGCCAAAGAAAAACGCCCGATACGCCTATATAGCCCCATTCTACAAGCAAGCCAAAGACGTAGCGTGGCAATACCTCAAAGAAATGACAAAAGGAATCGCCAGTGAAACAAGAGAATCTGATCTCCGCGTTATTCTTCCTAATGGTGCTTGGATTACCCTTTATGGGGCTGATAACCCTGACGCCTTACGCGGTATATATCTTGATGGCGTGGTGCTTGACGAGTTTGGGGATTGTCGTCCTTCTCTTTGGGCCGAAGTCATCCTCCCCACCCTAGCTGACCGCCGTGGCTGGGCCTTGTTTATAGGGACGCCAAAAGGCAAGAACCACTTCTACAACGTCCATGAGCGCGCCAAGAAGGACGAAAAGTGGTTCACGATCACGCTCAAGGCCTCTGAATCCAACGTCCTCAGTGAAGAAGACCTCTTGGAAATGAAAGCGCAGATGGATGAAGCGCAGTACATGCAGGAGTTCGAGTGCGACTTTACGGCCGCCGTGAAGGGTACGTTCTACGCCGATATCATTCAGAAGATGGAAACCACAGGCCATATCAAGAATCAGCCCCTGTATGATCCTGACCAGCCTGTGCAAATCGCCGCTGATCTGGGCTACTCTGACTCGACCGCGTTCTGGTTCTGGCAGGAGCGCCCAGATGGCGTCGCCCTGATCGACTACTACGAGAACCAAGGCCAGCCCCTCAACCACTACATCGACGTACTCAACGACCGAGGATATGACATTGAAAAACTCTGGCTTCCCCATGACGCAAGAGCTAAAACTCTCCAAACTGGACGATCTACTGTCGAGCAACTTGTCGATGCAGGTTTTCCATGCGCTATTACTCCAAATATCAAAGTCCAGCAAGGAATTGACGCAGTTAGGC
>Ga0209533_1002109_pt1 | contig 18352 bp, 19 predicted proteins | sample COG_04_FD_184748 | JGI IMG/M metagenome (GOLD analysis project Ga0209533, IMG submission 184748) | Pelagic Microbial community sample from North Sea - COGITO 998_met_04 (SPAdes) (version 2) | ecosystem: Environmental > Aquatic > Marine > Neritic zone/Coastal water | place: Helgoland, sampling...
ACCTTTTTATTCCTCTTCTTCCTCTTCCTCTTCCTCTTCTTCCTCACTGTAGTCGGTTTCTTCTTCATAGTCATCTTCACTAAGCTCTGGATCATCAACTACAAATCCGTCCTTCTCATATCCATGTTTTGTCATCATTTCCGGTGCAATTTCATCTTCGGACTCACTACTGTCGTCATCACCCAAGTCCTCAAACCCTCCGAATAGCTTATTCCTCACATTCTTCCAGACATCAAGTGGGAGATCGACGGGATCATCTCCGTCATTATCTCTCGACGCTACAATAGCAATTCTTCCAAAGTAAAGTACCTTGTCAATTGGTGGTGGAAGCTCTGTCTTGTTCTCCTGTCCTGCGTTTCCAGTATCCTTCGCATATAGAGATAAATAGATGTTATTACCGTCACAACCTACCTTCCATGCAATGCGTTTAGCAAACGAACCCTGAGTTCGTAATCCTACTCGTTTATAAAGGTTCTCAACTGAAGCATCCCTCACCTCCTTAGTATTAGAAGACCCATCTTTCTGTAATATTACAATAGCTACCATGGTGTCATGTGATCGCATTAAGGGTCTAAATAGTTTCATTGAGGTAAATCAATGTACGATCTATACTTCCCACCTGACTCACTTCGACTTCCAACCTTCCCTCCATCTTATTCAGCATGTAATACAATTCTTGCGGCTGATGATGGTAAGTATACATTTGGTAAAAATAACATGTGGGTACAAAGGTTGGTAGAGACAGGGATATCAACGAAATCAGTTATATGTGGTGTAATTTGTTGGCAATCTAATCATCAGTGGTCAAAGAGAGAACGGACATATCGTATTCCCGTAAACCACATTCCTATGGTAATTACGAGTGAGAAGTGGCGTATCAATCCTAGACTGACAATGGTACAAGAAAATATGGGAGATAGTGGAACAAGAACCTATTTCGAATGTGATTATCCTCTGACTGACCCAAATCTACAGGAGGTTCTAGAGAATTACGTTCGGGTTTCAGAATAATTATAAGAATCACACATATCTATGTCATGGCTACTCTACATAATATGTTGTGCTCTTCTATCAATTGTTGTACTTTACTCCGGTGAGCATGCATACACACATGCTAAAGAGAAATGGAGTGCAAATCGGTCACTTGAAAAGCGAGATGACTCGTATGCACACAAAATGACAGCACAGGTGATGGCTGAAACTGATACGAATAGAGAACATTGCGAACCAAATCAGTTAGATGATTATGCAAACAGTCTTCTAAAACAACTCTGAGACATATTGCGTATAATATAACATGGAGTTACAAAAACAAGCACTTCGTGATATAGTTAATGAACTTCCACAATTCTCGATGGAGTCAGCAAGTAAGTCTGATTCACGTGTCTTTGGGTATGACAGCTGTCATGCCATACCCAAAGGGAAGAGGGCACTAGGATGGTGGCATGTATCCCAAGATGGTCCTATATGCCATATCCTCTGTCTGGATTCGCGTAGTGGAGGCATATCATGTGGATATCAGTATATGTCATCTTTTGATGACATAATTTCAGCAGGGACTATAGTCTCCGGAACATTATTTGTAGTGAAGGAACGGTCGTTTTTCGCCATGTCAGATGTATATCAATATGCTGGAACTATGATCTCAAATATTGGGTACAGTAGGAGAGAAACATATATTGCGGTCATTGGAAGACACTTGAATCCAATTAACTACAATACTCAGTGTATTACTTTTGGTAAACCGGTTTCTGCTGTATCGTACAAGGAGCTGTCAGTCAAAATAAGGGATCTTTCGTACGAAGTATCATCAATAGTCTACAGTCATCGTGATTGGGGTGTTGGAAAGATACGACCATTCATTGCACATGGTCAATCTACTCACAAAGCACATGAGTGTGTTTTTGCGGTTACTCCGCATGTTTCTCAAGATGTATATGAACTACGGTGCCAAGGCAGTAGTGCATTGCGATGGGCTTGCGTGCAGTCCTTAGCCGAAAGTATTAAGTTAAATAAGAGTTTCCGCAAGATCAGAGAGAATGATGATGTAGATCTTGGTGAGATCAGTCCTGATGAATCTGAATTCGAAGATATTGACCCTGCGAAGTATATCAAGAGGCGGACTATACGGATGACATGTCGGTATGATTATAAGTTCAGGAAATGGCATATACTAGCTCCTACGAAAGAACAACTTTCTCTAGAAACAGAAGTGCGAACCGGAGAATCGTCGCGTTATTCGACGCGATAATAGAATGATACATTGTAGTTCCTGAGAAGGTCAAACATTAATCCAGTACTGTCTCTCTGCAAAAAGTTGAGTGGTTCCTGTCTTATAGCAATTTTCTTCCAATTGAGTGGACTAATTTTGGTATTACAAGCCCCATCGAACACATAATCTTTTTTATTGCATGTCAAGAATGAACCAAAGTGTTGTTTAGTAGTATCCCGAGCAACCAGTGAGTCTAGTTCATAAATGTATGTTTTCCCATCCTTTGCTTTTATCTTGAACCGATTGCTGTCGCCACTCTTAGAGCCATATCCATGAAATCCCCATTTTTTCTTTCCTTCAACCATCCACCACTTTGCAGCAGTCTCGTATTCCTTAGGTATGCCTACAAGCTCATCTAGTTCTACGCATATAAAATCGGGTATAAAATCTAATACATTTTGATTACACCGTTCATAGAGTTGTTGATGCCATGATGATGTGTCTGTTGACTGCAGTTGAAATGAAGAATGTAGGTTTTTGATCGCCTGTTTGTTTACATTGATAGTAGCTAGTTTGATACGGTTACTCACCCGAGGTCCTTCTAGCGACTCGATTAGCTTTATGTAGAATACCAGAGGGTTCGAGTACTCTCTTAGCTTTGGAAATATACTTTTACCTTTCACCTTTGAACTACCTATATTCAGTGATTTAACTACATTGTTTGTATCATATAACTTAGGGAGTGCACCATGGAGAGAATTCTGGATCAATGCATTAAGATAGAATAGCCCTTTTTTGTAAGGCTTGGGTATCTCAGATCTATGCTTTGTAGTTGTTGCTGGAAATTCGCCAGTAATCATCGCATTCCGAAGATACTGGAATGTATTTCTACCCTTATCACTTATGAAGAGTGACATAAAAAACGTATTGAACCAACAGTTACTAAAGTATTGTTGTGGACCCCTGACTTTCCCGCAGTCTATTGGGACATTAGAGAGAAACTGTTGCATCATATAGTCCTTGGCGGCTTTAGTAGACCAACCCACCCATTCTGCTGTACCACTCTTAGTTTTCACCAGAATTTTATTAGGACGCTTTGAAGAGGGGGTTTCGTAGTCACCAATCTTAGCAGGGCAAAATGATAATAACGGGGTCTTCTTTGTACCAAGAAGTTTGTTTATAGATGGAGATCGAGTTCTAAGAATTATATTTGATGGAGATGTATGTTGGGAAAGTAAAACGGATAACTTAGGAGGACTTGGATGACATAATGCTGTATCCGGGATCCTTCCGGTTCCCTTAGGACATCGCTTTGTCTCAAGTAGCATAGGTACATCATTCGGTAGTTTTTTTCTTACGGTTTTAGATGTATTTACGTGTCTTTTTTTGCATTGTCTAGTGCCTTTAACTCTAGAATATCCTTCTGGACACCTCTTGCTATCAGGTGCCAATTGTATAATGTTGTGTAGTTTAACCGTCTTGGTAGTGCTGGACCTCTGAAGCCTCTTTTTTTTTGTTTTTCTGCACTGACGCGTGTTAGGTTTTCTCTTAAAGCCTTTAGGACACTTCTTAAAGGCAGCAGGCAGCTCAAATAGTCCCTCTTTCTCTCTATCCCTCTTAATACACAGGCCATTCGCATCAAGTTTCCTGTAGCCCTTTGGACAACTCTTATTAGCTGGATCACGACGAATAATATCCATAACTGTCTTAATGTATATCAATATTCAATAGATCACCAATGGAGACCGAAAAACAAGACCCATGTTATGTATATTGTCTGGTGTGTACTAATGGTATGACATATATTGGTGCGACCAAATATCTAGATCGGAGACTCCGACAACACAACGCGGAGATAAAAGGAGGTGCCGTAGCTACAACTCGGTATGTGAAGAGTGGACATTCATGGCGACGCCTCTGTTATGTCAAAAACTTCCCAAGCTGGCAAGCAGCACTTCAATTCGAATGGAGATGGAAACAAATCTCTCGAAAGAAACGAATAATAAAACAGGAAGGCGGTGCCATCGAGAGACGAAAGACAGCTCTAGTTGATCTTCTTTCCCTTGAGAAATCAACGACAGCAGCAATAGCATTCTCTGATTGGACCGAACCTCCTGAGATCGTATGGGAGGAATCAGATGATTGATTTTGTCATAATAGTGTAATATGTCCTCTTCTGAATCGGAATGGTTTAACCGTGTTATCGACCAAACAACAGTGTCACTTCCAACCCCTGCAACTGTATCCCATCCACAGTCATCTAGCGGTTTGAAGGTCATTGTTTTTATCTGCCTTTTGATTCTACTTGGGGTCAATATCATCGCTATACTAGCACATACTACTGCATTTGCCGGATCAACAGCCGCCATTACGGTCAGGGAGTTCACAACACAACTTGTTACATTACTAGGACTCACTACAAAAGGTGCTGTTGCTACGGTTCAAGGAATTGATAAACAGATAGAAGCGTCTCTTGATAGTGTCAGTAGGGCAGCACTTGTTGCTGGTCAGACACAAGTACCTAAACCTGACTCATCTATGTCTTCAGAAGTTCAGTGTCGTGGAAAGAAAGGATGGTGCTACGTTGGAACACAAGATAGCTACCGTTCATGTATGCAGGTTGGTGTTGGGGACTACTGTCAATCGGGGAATGTCTACTCGTCAAAGCAGCTCTGTTCTAACCCTTCCCTCAGACAATAAACACTAGTCTGTAATTATTTCTAGTGTTTATTGGTTTGCATTGTCAAAGTACCATCGCATAGATAGATATGGTGGTTCAGCATCTAGGCTATTGTCCATGGTAAGATCAGGTCCTTGTTTAACCAGGGAGTATATTTCCATACTACTCAATCCATAATTGAAGTAGCGGAGTGATGAGAGCAGACCATCATAACCTCCACTCGCATTCACCCATACATCTCCATAATTCTGTTTAGGAACACTAGTCAGTTTATGTCGTACAGCGATGATACCGTTGATGTATACATCAAGAATATCACCTTCAACTCTTATCATCACGTTAACCCATTTGTTGAGCGGCAAGTCGGGTACAGTGACTTCTTCCATTATTTGTGTATAAGTGTTCATGATGACAGAGAGAGCATTCGTATTTGGTTTGATATATAACCCGGGAGCATTATTAGGGAAGTTAAGTCCCTTATCATCTGAACCAAATGATGGTGCCGATCCCTTATAGAATATATTCTTGTATTGATCAGGCTTGTAGTCACTCAAACTTTCTACAAAAATCCACACAGACCATGTGAATTCGATTCCTTCACCCTGGTTTCTAGATCGCATTACAGGAACGGACCCTTTTATGTTTGGATCTTGCGGAATCCGCAGCATCTCCTTTGCTTGTTTCATACCCTTAACTAAGTGGGGTGACATTGATGGACTGTATATATATGCTACTAATTGTGATCCTAGTTTGAGGATAATACTGAATGCAAAGACTACTACCAGGAGAAATGCAATCTTTGCAATTACGGAGTTTGAGTTCAAAAATTCTGTAAGATCGCTGCCCTTTGAACCACTGGTAGATACTGACGGTACCACTGGCTGTCCAGGAAATACACTGCGAGTCATTGAGGTACTCATTACTATATACATGCTTCAGAAAATCATATCTCGAAGCTGTTAACCTCGCGGTTATTCTCTAAGAATCCAATCTTTACTCGGTACTTATTAAAGACATCCCCTAGACCAGAACTTCCTCCATATCCACTCTTATAGATATTGTATGCTTGTTGTGGGTTGAGAGGCATTGCGTGATACTGGAACTTTGATGTGTAACCAGAGAAACCACCATTCGGGGTGATTCGTACGCTAGATCCAGATTCAACTGCTGGAGGAGCGTCGAGTAAGCAAGTCTTAACAAGCTTTCCATTAATGTAGACATCAAGAGCCCGACTGTTTAATGTAATTATTAGGTTAGTCCATGCTTGCAACGGAACATTATTAATAGTACATGTGCTAGTTGATGCAGCACCTATTCCAGTTGTTGCAACGCTTATAGTAATGTTGTTATCAGACGGATCAAATACTACTACAGGAGATCCTGAGTTTGCCCCCTTACCTGTTCTATCAAATATAGTTTTGGGTTCTCCTAGACGATAGCTCCAATCATCAACATAGAACCATACACTATATCCGTAATTGGTTGACACATTGGCTGGCAGCAAGTTAGCACCTATCACTTGCATTGACTTGCCGTCGAGGATTGATGATGGAGACGATTTATTAGAACTTCCACCAAATAAGTATCCATATAGGAAGTAAAGTACAAGTATCACGGCAACCCCTAATACGATGTTGCTTAGTTTCATTATATATAGAGTGTCAGAATATTATCAAAAAGACTGATCCTAGACTCCTTCAGTTGGTGCCATTATTCTGAAGTTCAGCCCAGAGATAAATTTATTCATTGGTTTTGGAGTGAAGAACACATTAGTAACACCACCACGGATGCTTGACTCTCCCGGAATCTTGTATCCTACGGTCATTGGACCTCGTGTTTGCATTGGTGTGGTATTCTTCCGCGTTCCCACAAGTGTATTATTAATCAAAACATCAGCTGTTCCCTTGTTGAATGTAACTACTACATTATTCCATCGTTGCAGAGGGACACTATCATCGTAAAGTGTCACCTTTCCACCCCCTGCAATTTCAGCGATGACTTTCAGGTAACCAGTCGCTGGATTGAATGTAATTAAAGGTGAACCTCCAAAGTCAAGGACCGGTATATATCCAGTTGTCTTCGACAGTGGACCATTGCCTGACACATTGTCAAAAAAGAACCAGCCACCAACAGAGTAATTGTACATTGGCGAGTAAGGGTATGATTTGGCTAGCGTTCCCGTCAGATCTGAAAAGGTATCTACAGTTGTTGCTGTATCTAACGGCACCGGGTCTCCCAGAAATACCTTGGATCCTCTGGGCATAGCAATTGTAATGAGTTTTCTCCTGGCAGTCGGATATGCTATAACTGCTGAGACAGCGAGCAATTCGAGAAGCAGGAATTTAACACCAAAGGGGACTCCCTCCATTAACGATTCGACACCCGACAGGGAAACACTACCCGAATATTTCTTGAATAGCCTATACAGAACGATAGCACCAATACCTCCTGCTCCTGCATAAGCTATATATTTTGCAGCTGCACCGATCATTTCGCTTTTTGATGCCTCCTTTACTAAGAACACCCCACCCAATGCTACTAATGCAGCCGCTAGAGAGAACAAGCCGGCTTGGGCTATTTTCGACTCGGGTGGACTACTAACTCCATCTCCTCTTGCCCCACCGCTCTGTCCAGACTTGGCTCCGCGATACCATATTATGAATGGAACTACCATAATTAGAAGACTAGATATGGCCACGTTAGCTTGTGGGTTCCCACTTCTACCCCACAAAACGACTAATGTGGTGACTACCGTAAGGATCCATACGATAAGTCCACCTATCTTTAAGAAATCGGTTGTGAGGAACTCTGTGCATTGTTCTCCATTAGCAGGTGCATCATCACTCGTTGCAGCAATATATGCATTTGCTGCAGCTTCAACCCGATTTCCACTTATTGTTGTACGATTAATTCTCTTTTGCAATCTGGACCTATCTGATTCATAGTTAGCATTGGTTGGATCCAATGCAGCCATTGCATCTTGTGCAGTCCGTACCGCCCCCTCATATTGTTCTATTATCGCACCAAGTTCTTCTTCAGTTGGATTGTCTGGTAAATCAGGGTATAATGACTTAAGTACCTTTAGCGATTGATTGCGTCCAGAAGGTGGTTTCATCGCTCCACGCAAAGCCACTGCTGCTGGTACAACAATCATCAGGATAAACTCCAGGAAAAACATGCTAGTCTTGTCTCCGTCTTTGTAGCCTATCAGGAACAGAGTCACTATAGAAAGAATAAGCCAGACTGTAGTTGCAGCTACAGTCCCTCTGTTGGCCTTCATACAGTACTTTAGTCGTTCTCCAATATCCATAGCAGTCACTTCACCACGTGTATTCGCATCGGCTTGTGTAGCAGTATTCACTGCATCTGTAACATTAGGAAACCTCCCTCGTGCTGCATATAATCCGCCAAGCAGCAATGCCACGATTATGATTATAATAAGTCCAACATAGGGTTCCATGTCCTTGTTATATTTGCATATCATAATCTCATAGGTGTCTACTCATGGTTTTCTCTCCATGACAGTTCCTACATAACGCTACTAGATTCCCTACATCATTCGTACCCCCATACTGTAGATCAAGCACGTGATCTACTTCATACGTTGCTGCTAACATTGCTTGGCATTTCTGGCATTTCCATCCCTGAGATGCAGCGATATACTTTTTCTTAGACTCACTGACAGATCTCTTTACCGTCCCACCTGGTGGTGGAGGTTTGCTTCCAGAAGATATGATACGTTTCTCACTTGCTATAGGAACATCTACGTCTGGTAGAAATGGACTAAACAATTTGGCTGTCTGTCGATCTACAGGCATATGCCTGAATAGATCTCCTGCGCTCACCAGGAGTGACTGTGTCTGTCGGGGTGACTTCTTAACAATAGAATATGCAGTAACTCCTGCAAAGCATATTGCAGCTATACGAGCATACTTAGTCCAACTCAGGATGATCTTCGTGTACTTCCGATCATAGTATACATCAGCTACGGCTAATCCGGTAATCAGTAGAGCAATAAGTTCCAACTTCATTAGTAGATCATGAGAATAACGAATGACGTAGAGAAAAAAGGGATTCAAATAGGGTGTGTTGTTAGGGAGTGTATTATCAGGGAGTGTATTATGCGGTCTTCTTCCGTGGGGCAATAGGTGGTCGGGTCTTCTTCCGTGGGGCAATAGGTGGCGGGGTCTTCTTCCGTGGGGCAATAGGTGGTTGGGTCGTCTCTGGGACAATAGGTGGCGGGGTCTTCTTCCGTGGGGCAATAGGTGGTCGGGTCTTCTTCCGTGGGGCAATAGGTGGTGGGGTCTTCTTTATGAGGTCAGCCAAGCCTTCATCCAACGCCTCTATCCGCTCATCAAATTCATTGCGATCAACATTAAAGGTGTCCATTCGCCCCCCCACTGGTGCTCGGATTTCTCGAATAACCCATTGTTTCATGTAGCTCAAGTCCAATGCTGCGAGTCGGGTCAGGATAGAGTCAAGGATATCTTGTTTGATGGTGATGGTAGACATGTTGGTTTTATGGTATCTATGTTAGAGAGAAGCCAGGGTCAATTTTCCTACCTATGGTCTACACTGCGACCGATCTTTGTCCATTACCAGAATAAGTAAATAACAGTAAAATAGATGTTGCTGTTACCATAGACACTAATGCATACCATTTTGGATGATGTGGTTGTGCAACCGGAGTAGGTCCTAGTGAATCAGAGTACTCTTTCCACATGTCATTCTCTCCAACTGTTTTCTCATTATATGTCTCTCCGATTCTATTCCTGAAGAATGCTATCCATTTTGAGAGGTCTTTCCTCGAGTCAAGATAAGGTGACACGGGAAATCTACCTAATAACTCGAGGTATTTGTGTCTGAATTCCTGATCCGGTATCATAGCTGGGATATCTGTAAAGAATCTGTATACTTTCTTTCGCAGTACTTGTGATGGTTTATCTGGATAAGATGATATAACTAACAACATATATTGCCAAAAACTGTCTCTCCAGTCTAGATATGACAACTGTGGGATCATTGATAGTGTTTACGCCGCTATTATTTGGCATACGGGTACGCACTTAGAAACCATATCATAACCAATGTAGATATGGATCCCGTGAAAGATATTTCTACTGAGGAAACGGAAACGGAAACGGAAACGGAAAAGGAAGAGGAAACGGAAACGGAAACGGAAAAGGAAACGGAAAAGGAAGAGGAAACGGAAACGGAAAAGACGCTAGAATCAGAACTACATCCAATGAGTGAGACGATGTATAATATGCTATGTTGTGTACATGGTTTTACAGAGAACAATGGATCTACATATGCGTGTTATGTGACACGATGGAGAGTGCGGTATAACAAGTCCCTTTCTGACGCATTGACTTAGAACCAGTTTGCAGATTATACTAGGATGAGAAGTGATAGTTGGACAATGGGATATGGAGTTCGTCCACCAATACTAAGCATCGGAATGATTCTATTCTCGATAGGTGACGATGGTAACCTGAAATACCTTATGGTGCGGCGTAAGACAACTGTTGGCTTTATGGACTTCGTACGCGGAAAGTTTGATATCACGAATACACGACGACTCCGCGTATTGATCGATACAATGACAGTAACTGAGAAAAATGATATACTAACCAAAACTCACCAAGAATTATGGGAACAAGCCTGGGGAGAAGGTCATGAGACTTGTTCATATAGATTTGAGACGGAACATGCATGTTCAATGTTCAACTCGTTACGTAGAGGGATCAGTATTAACGGGATTATCATAACTTTGAAATATCTAGTAGAGGGGAGTACGAGTAGGTGGTCAGAACCAGAATGGGAGTTTCCTAAGGGGAGGAGAAATTTCCAGGAGAAGGACATAGACTGTGCTTATAGGGAGGTTTCAGAAGAGACAGGTTTGTCAAGATCTCAGTTTCATGTGATAGAGAACATTATGCCACTAGAAGAAATATTTATAGGGAGCAATATGAAGACTTATAAGTACAAATACTTCATAGCCAATGTATTAGATACTTCTGATGATCTTTCGAACTATCAAATCAGTGAGATAGGAGATGTACGGTGGTTTACATTCCATGAAGCTCTTGATACGGTTCGTGAATACCATAGAGAACGGAAGAAGATTATAGAAGATACAAAGTCTACTCTGGAATCATTGCGACTATTCTACACTAACTGATAATATTGAGATATAGCAAGTATGTCCAAAAAAGCTAGTGATGGCATTCCTAAGCCACCGGGTGCAAAGCGGTGTCCTAAGGGTACAAGAAAGATCCCAGGTACATTATTATGTCGTCCAACTGGTAAAGCAACAAGAAAGAAAGTCCCGAAGGCTACAGCTGCTAAGAAAACTGATAAACCAGAGAGTGTAGTGAGAGTCACAACACCCGTTGTGGCGTCCGTGGTACCAAGTGTTTTACCGAGAGGTACACCTGCCAAAGTTCGGAGAGCTAATAAGAAAACAGGTAGACCAATGTTAATTATTGAACCAGAGAGTGTAGAAAGTGCGACAAGAGCTCTGGCATCTAGCACATTAGATGAGGATAGTCGTGATAGATATCTTCGTTATCTTGAAAAGAGAGAGAGTGATGAGATTAGAGCCAATGGCACACCGAAATACATATATCCACTGTTGACTGATCCGATGTTCAATATAGATTTAGTGTCAAAGAAGGAGTTTGCGGACTTGAAGTCCGATACCCGAGTATATGACTTGGAAACCAGGGCTGCAGAGTTATGCGAGTCTGGTGAGTTCGAACTTTTACCACACCAAGCATTTGTGCGAAATTTCCTTTCATTTAGAACGCCATACAATGGATTGCTTTTGTTCCATGGCTTGGGTACGGGAAAGACCTGTTCAGCCATATCGGTGACTGAGGAGATGCGACAATACCTGAAACAAATAGGTGAGCAAAAACGTATAATCATTGTAGCCTCACCTAATGTTCAGGAGAATTTTAAAAAGCAATTATTTGATGATAGAAAACTGCAGAAGATTGACGGGCGATGGAATATTCGTGCCTGTGCCGGATTAGAGATGTTACATGAGATCAATCCTATGGGCGTTGAGGGTTTAGAAAAGCCCGATATAGTTAGACTTGTGAAACAGATAATACGTCGTAGTTATCTTTTTATGGGACCGGAGCAGTTTTCGAACCATATTGCTAGGATTATGGAAAGATATAATTCTGTAGAAGATCTATTGGAGAGAAAGCGTCTTATAAAATCTGGGATAGACCGTGAATTCTCTAGTCGTCTTATTGTTATAGATGAAGCACACAACATTAGGACTACAAAGGGTGCACCAGCTAGTATGGACAAAAAGGGTGACAAGACAGCTAAATATCTTTACCAGCTCGTTAAAAACACTTCGAATCTGAAGATCTTGCTTATGTCGGCTACACCTATGTTCAATGCCCCAGAAGAGATTGTATGGTTGATCAATCTTTTACGAATCAACGATAATCGTCCTCCTCTTTTAGCGAATGATGTATTTAACAAAGAAGGAATGTTTGTTCAGGAACGTGGACGAGATGTAGGCAGGGATACACTTATCGAAGGATCAATGGGGTATGTGTCATATGTGCGAGGTGATAACCCTTATGCATTCCCATTCAAGTTTTACCCAAAAACATTCGCTCCTGAACACAGTTATAAGACGAGACCTCTTGCTAAGAAGCAAATGAATGGAGCAACTATAATCCAGCCACTACAGTTTCTTGATCTGTATATGTTAGATATATCCTCTTACCAGATGTCTGTATATAAGGAGTGTGTTGATAGCATGGCTGGGCGGGTACCTGATGATAAGGGTATTGGGTATCAGGCCCTAAATCTTCCATTGCAGGCACTTGACATAGTATACCCACCAGTTCCCGATGAGAGCCCAATGGAGTCTGTAGGACGTTCTGGTCTTAACAGTGCATTCACTTATGATTCTGAAACTAAAAGAGATTTTGCATACAAACAGGAAGTGCAAGAACAACATGGACGTTTTTTGGAGATGCCGTCTCTGAAAGAGTACAGTGCGAAGATCGCGGCAGTATGTGAGTCTGTCGCTTCATCAGAAGGGGTAATACTAGTTTATTCTCAGTACATTGACGGTGGATGTCTTCCAATTGCTCTTGCGTTAGAGGAGATGGGGTTGACCCGAAGTATTGGAAAATCATTGTTTGCTGACCCCCCCTTAGAAGGTAGTAACCAACTCAGTTATGCTATGATTACAGGGGATTCCTTGCTCTCGCCTAATAATGCGGCAGAAGTAAGGAAAATTACTGAACCTGGTAATGCAGATGGTTCACTTGTGAAAGTTGTTATCATTTCTGAGGCAGGATCAGAAGGGATTGATCTCACAAATATACGCCAAGTGCACATCATGGATCCTTGGTATAATTTGAATCGTCTTGAACAAATTGTGGGGCGAGCGGTAAGATGGTGTAGCCACAGAGCATTACCCTTTGCCAAAAGAAACGTTGAAATCAGGTACTATGCTTCAACGCTTATAGATCAAGCCGTTGAAGCAGCAGATACATATGTATACAGACTCGCGGAGAGGAAAGCAGTCAAAATAGGTGCTGTAACAAGAGCTTTGAAGGAGAATGCTATAGACTGTCTGCTCAATAAGAATGTTCTGGATCCCAATAGAATGAAGAAAAACACAAGACAGATACTGTCTTCCGGTATTGCTATCGACTATATAGTAGGAGACAAACCGCGAACATCTCTTTGTGATTTCATGGATGATTGTGCATATGCTTGCTCTCCTGCAGGTGGTACAATCCCAAAAGACCCGTCTATGTCTACATATACAGATGGTTTTGTTACGATGAATATTGGAGCAGTAGAGAAGAGGGTTGTTGATGCGTTTGCAAAAGAATATTCATATACACGAGGAGATCTTGTGCATACTGTCAATATGAATCGTGATTATCCTGTTGTTCAAATAGATGCAGCCATAACAAGAGTATTGGCAGGTATTGGTCCACCCGTGGTAGATATGCTTGGTCGCAGAGGGACTATCGTGAACATAGGACAGTATTATTTGTTCCAACCGATAGACCTTCAAAATCAGAGGATCAGTATGTATGAGAGACGTGTTCCGATCCCAAATAAACCGTTGTACATCCCTGTTTCAGCGGAACAGAAGATTCAGGATGTTCCTATTGAGGTGAAGCAGCTTCTCTCTAGAATAGAGAAACAACTAGGTTGGACTCAACGAGAACATGACTATCAGAAAAGCCAACTCGGAGATATTAACCGAAATGTATCAATGTCTCAAGAAGAAAAAAAACGGTGGGCTGAGTTGCCTGCTACTATTAGCAAAGATGAGTATGAAGCTTTAGCAACACATAAAGATTTTTATAGGGAAATACGCACAGATCTAGACTGGTATAAAATGTTAGGAAATGCTTTGATGAAACCTAATAGACTCAATAGTGTGATAGCCCTGACGCATGATGATGTTTTAAGATATACATGTGATAGAATTATTGATATGCTTTCACTCGATGATAAGGTAGCTATGTTTAATTATTTAGTTGTATCACACAGTAAACACGTTGAGGCTAGCATACTGCAAGCGTATTCTAATAGACAATACAACATAGATGGAGATGTATACATGGTCTTCGTTAATCCAAAAGACAAAAAACAGTACTACTACATGGTTACTGACCAAGGTGTTATTCCGGCTACTCATGTCCAACGACTTTCTATTATAGAATATATTGCTGCACAACCACAGATTCCACTTGCCTCTATTATAGGTATGATGGTTCCGAACAAGTCGAGCGAAGAAGTTGTGTTTAAGGTCAGGGATACAACAAAATCACGTGCACAAGGGCACAGATGTGATCAGAAGGGGCGTTCTGATGCTGTTAGAACCATGAATGCTATTCTAGGCAGTGAGAGATATATAGAATCAAATCTTCCAAAGAATGCGAAAGAGCTTTGTATTGATGAGGAATTATTATTACGACACTATGATGAGACAGCACACAATGGACAGCGTTGGTTTTTAGGAATAGAAGAAGCTATTAGAACAAACTTAGGTCGGAATAGGTAGATTATTTGGAAATTGAACATTCATATAAACATTGTGTACTGATAACAATAATGGAGGATCAGGATATCTCCGTAACGGATAAAATCATTGAAAACATAGATGAAGATAAAGTCGAAGCTAGTGTTGAGCCTGCCGCTAGTGTTGTGGAGTCTGAACCCAAGGTAGTTAATCAACGTGCTCGCCCCCCAAAAACAGCAGGGCTCTATAACCAAGCCATTATATCTCAAGCTGTTCAGTTGGAGATCCGGGAAGTGGGAAGGAATCTAGTAGGCGTTCTACTCACAAAGCTCCGCACTACGATTGAAGGGACATGTATTGCGGAGGGGTTTGTTAAGCCATCATCTATTGTTCTTCTAACATATTCGTCTGGAATAGCATCAGGGGCAAGAATTTTATTCAATGTTGTATTCCAGTGTTTGATATGTCATCCAGTAGAGGGTATGTTGATACGTGGGTGTGTTGTCAAGAATATTACCAAGGCTGGTATTAGGGCAACAACTAATGAGGCACGGAGCCCTGTCGTTGTGTTTGTTTCAAGGGATCATCAGAGTGAGAGTAATGTTTTCGAAGAGACATCGGTTGGAGATAGTATCACTGTGAAGGTTGCTGGTCAGAGATATGAGTTAATGGACACTAATATCTCTGTGGTTGGGACGATCGTTGGTGGAGGTAGAAAACCGATCGTTCGCATTCCATAGAAAATAGCTTAGACGCACCTCTATTCCCCCTTGTAAGTAATGTCAAATACAGACACCCTAATCGAGCTTAAAGACAATCTGGAATGTTTTGAACTGAGTAATCAAGCCCGAGCACTTAGAATTATTATAAACCACTCGGTATCATACGATGAGAATGCGAATGGGGTATTTGTGAATATGTCTAATGTTCAGTCTGAGGTTATTGAAGAGTTGCAAAGGTTTGTAGGATATGTCAACCTGCAACAACAGTTCCTCCAAGACCAAGAGAAAGAGAAGGATCTACTGAGGGAGAACTACTTCAAGACATGTGCTGATTCTATGTAATCATGACAGAGTTAGATTGTAATTTCATTAACAGAGTTATTTATAAACTCCCACAGAGCTCCGCCACACAACAACCAACTAAGAAAAAACGTGACAAACAACAGGAACATAGTTTTTTCCATTTTTTTATGGAAGAGACTTTGACTATGTTTATGCCTGTACCGAGGTCCGACGAAATAGAAGTACGAACTCGGTTGGCTGAATCTCTAGCAACAGGTAAAGTCCGGTTGAAAGCATGTGGTATAAAGGCTACTTACGAAGCTGCAGATATTCTTATGATGAGACCAACAACACTACCATTAATGCGTGCTATTTCGGCACTTAATAATGCTAGCTATATTGTTCTTGTAGGAAAGATCGCAATCTTTATGGTTTGGGGTAATGATGCTCCTGTTATTCTCGAGAAGAGAGGACGTGACAGATACAATCGTTCAAACCTGACATCGGACTATATTCAAGCCAACTATATAGTTACTTCCGATCCGAATAAAGTCATAAAGGCAATCAGCAAGTACTCTGCTTCAGAACTGCGTGATACATACAGTAAAACAGAGCAACCGATGCCAGAAACTACGAACAAACGTGGGATTTATGATGCATTGAGTGCATATGTCTCACGAACCGTAAATTGAAGAAGGTATAGGGATATTTGCTCGTCATATATTACTTTGATGAGTGCTCAAAATGGATCACTCGAGACAATATGTGAATTGCACTCGCAATCAACGCAGGCCGAACTAGAAATGCGATTTGGGTCACGTGGACCTCGTATCACTCGGATTGAATTTGACTTAGTTATTGCTAAGCTAAAAGCCGAAGGCTTTCAGTCTTCTCCTCCAAAATACTTCTTACGGATTCAGAATGAGTACGCTGATCCAAAATCTGGGCAGCTTCGTCTCTCTAATATACGAACAACCGTAACAGGTATGCAGTCAATCCAAACCTATTGCAATACAAATGACATCCCTGTAAATGAACGAGGTGAAGTCCCCCCATATGTGACATTTGAGACCAAAGGACAATATAGGACTGATGGAGGTGAGAACATTCGTCCTGTAGATATGAATGACTGGGGGATTAGAGTTTCATTGCAGAAAGAAGAAACGATTACCACTAGAGATGGACGCGTAAAACAGACACTCAGTGAGTGGTCACGCTCAAGGAAAGTATTTCGTCTCATCAAGCGGTTTAGTTTTACACATCCTGCCTATAATCTTCGGGCAGATCTCAGTGTCGTTCGATCATCACCTAAAGGTAAGACCGGGCGACTAATTCCACAGATGACATACCTTGACGCCAACGTGTCATCCAGTCCTGAATCTTTCGAGATTGAACTCGAGGTGACCGGTACCCAGTCGTTAGCTGGAACTACTATTGCAGATCTTCGGAGGGTGTCAAAAATTGTTTTGTCAGGGATTCAGGACTCGAACTATCCGATACCAATGTCTGTACAGGATGATGTGGCCTCTTCTTATTACACCATGGTAAATGGTAATGCTCTACAGGGTCGTGTAAAATCCCGTGACTTTATTGGTCCATCATCAGTGTCACTAGAGATTCCAAATATTTCAACAAAAAGTGACAGTACTGTATCTGTCCTGTCTGGATATGCTGCCACAGATAAGGCTGATGGATTACGAAAGATGATGTATATTGGTCCTGGTGGTAAGATATACTTGATAGACACGAATATGCGTATTCAGTTTTCAGGACTAGTTGCAGGAGAAGAATGGGAAGCAACACTTATAGATGGCGAACATATCATCCATGACAAGTTTGGGGTATACTATAATAAGTATGCAGCATTTGACTGCTACTTTGTAAAGGGGAAGGATGTACGACCGGACTCGTTAATATCACTTGACAAGAAAGAAGGTAGACTGCGGAGCCTAGCAACCGTTATCTCAGAGTGTGGTGCCAAACCTATTGTCCCAGGCGGTCAGCCTCTTATACTGATGCGGAAGGCATTCTATACCGATGAGAATATATTCGCTAACTGTGCAGCTGTTAATAAAAAGATAAAGGATGGTGCTATGGAATATGAGACGGATGGTCTTATGTTGACACCTATAGCCCTCCCTGTTGGGGCTGAAGGGAGTGATGATACACCTCCAAACAAAAAGAGAACATGGACCCGATCTTTCAAATGGAAACCACCAGAACACAACACGATAGACTTCCTTTGTACAACTGTAAAGACACCATCCGGAGATGATGAGACCAAGACAGTATTCTCGGGTGGACTTTCAATGACCGAAGAGGGTGTCCTTATTCAATATAAGTCTATTGTTTTGAGAGTTGGGTATGATGAACGGCGACATGGATACCTTAGTCCGTGTCAACAAGTTATCGAGGGGGATTCCCCTACA
>Ga0209533_1002110_pt1 | contig 18350 bp, 16 predicted proteins | sample COG_04_FD_184748 | JGI IMG/M metagenome (GOLD analysis project Ga0209533, IMG submission 184748) | Pelagic Microbial community sample from North Sea - COGITO 998_met_04 (SPAdes) (version 2) | ecosystem: Environmental > Aquatic > Marine > Neritic zone/Coastal water | place: Helgoland, sampling...
CGATAGTAGCGCATCATCCTCTAATATCAGTACGGGTGCTTTACCGGTAGCTATTCGTTCCCAGAGCGTGGCATGGCTCAGGAAGCAGGCAACTTCAGTGGCCTTCAGCGGTCTCTCCCAGCCCAAGCGCAAGCGATCTAATGTCGCGACAGGCACGTCTTTGGGCGACACGGCATCACAATACTCAAAATGGATATCGAGTGCATTCAGCTGCTTCGCCATAAATGCACGTCGTTGATGTGCTGAGGCTAGGGTAATGACGAAAGTTTGCACGTGTAATTGTCTGGTTAAAGTCGATTTTATTGTCGCACGTTAACTCGAATCACAAGCCCGTCTCTCTCCGCCGGTTGTATGAAATGCCCTAGGGCGATTCAGCCCGCAGAGTTCATTTTGTTATTTGCGGTGTTTATACGCAAGCCATCGCGAATGCATCGTAAGACGCCGAGCCCGCGTCTGAAGTGGCTGGCATCCGCCGCAGCAACTATGGTGGCGTTGGCTCAGGTGCATTCAGCTCGTTGGGAGTGATGCCAAGTGTCGAGGCTTTAGTTCATGCGGACACGCTCAACAACCTTCTGGCCCGCGCGCTTAGCTGCCCAGCAGTCGTTAAATGTGCTGCAGCCGCCTAATTGTTCAACGATTGAACAGTGCGAGCAGTTGTTATATACTGCCGAGCAACTGAGCTCGCGTGTGCGAAGGCAGTGCGGTAGCCTGCCCGCTGAAAGCCTACAGTCCAAAGCGTAGGGCCAGACCCCAAAGACCACCATTGCCTCATACCCATCCAAATAGTGGCCCAAGACTGCAAGTCTTAAAGGCACTGCAAGAAAAGCCTGACATCACTCAGCGAGAGCTTGCCGCCCGGTTGGGTGTCAGCCTAGGCCAAGTTAACTACTGTGTAAAAGCCTTGGTGGATAAGGGGCACGTGAAGGTGGGTAACTTTGCGGCGAGCAGCAACAAGCTGGGCTATGTCTACCTGCTGACCCCATCGGGTGTTGCAGAAAAGGCGCGCTTGACCGCGGCCTTTATCGAGCGCAAGTTGGGCGAGTACAGGGCACTGCATGCCGAAATAGTCGCGCTGGTGGAGGCGGGTGAACTGCCGCCCGAAGAGTTGCGCAGACCTCGTTTGGGCGAGTCCTGATAATGGGGTTTAGCGGGCTTGCTTGTTCTGTAATACGAAATTTTTGAGAACAGTCTCGATATCGTGAATATACTCTTGACGGGCGGTGCAGGCTACATCGGTAGCCACACGGCGGTGGTACTCGCAAATGCCGGGCATCGAGTCGTCCTGTACGACAACCTAGTCAACAGCGATGCGTCTGTGATCGATCGGCTCGAGGCAATTACTGGCGACAGACTTCCCTTTGTGTTGGGCGATATCCGAAACACTGATCTTCTTGCGTTGAGCCTTGAGTCTCACGGCATCGATGCCGTCATTCACTTCGCAGGCCTGAAGGCCGTCGGGGAGTCAGTTGGGGATCCGCTCTCCTACTTTGACAACAATGTTGGTGGGACCATCAGCGTCCTGAAGGCCATGAGCCGTGTAGGCATCAAGCGGCTGGTCTTCAGCAGCAGCGCCACCGTCTACGGCGACCCGCAGTACCTCCCAATCGACGAGGCCCACCCCAGAAGCGCGACCAACCCCTACGGCCGCACCAAGCTCCAAATAGAAAACATACTGCAAGACTTGGCCGCATCCGACGCGAACTGGCGCATTACCTGTTTGCGCTACTTCAATCCCGTTGGCGCGCAAGAGAGCGGCTTGATTGGTGAAGACCCCAACGGCGTACCAAATAACCTGATGCCCTTCTTGGCCCGTGTGGCGGCAGGCCAGCTCCCCTGTCTTCATATCTTTGGGGGTGACTACGACACGCCTGACGGTACCGGCGTTCGTGACTACATCCACGTCATGGACTTGGCGGAGGGGCACTTGGCTGCAGTTAATCTGGTGGGCGCTGAGGGTGTGCCCTTCGAAGCCTTTAAAGCCTTTAATCTAGGCACTGGCCGTGGGCAAAGTGTTCTTGAGATGCTTAAGGCATTCGAGCAGGCCAGTGGCCGCTCAATACAGAGCCAGATTGTTCCGAGGCGTACCGGCGATGTAGCAGCCTGCTATGCAAAGGCAGACAAGGCTGAACAGGAGCTTGGCTGGATTGCCTCAAGGCCCCTAGATGACATGTGCAGCAGCACCTGGAAGTTTCAAATGAATAAGGCGCTTGAATGATCATCCCAGTCGTTCTCTGCGGCGGCTCCGGCACGCGCCTTTGGCCGCTCAGCCGCAAGAGTTTTCCCAAGCAGTTCGTACCCCTCATCGGCAACAAGAGCCTGCTGCAGCTAACTCTGGAGCGCGTGTCTTTATTCAGCAAAACAGTCATCTGCGTCGCCTCAGACGAACACCGGTTTCTGGTGGCGGAGGCCATGCAAGCTTCCAAGGTCCAGGGCACGGTTTTGCTGGAGCCCGTGGCGCGCAATACCGCCGCCGCAATGGCCATTGCGGCATTGGCCGCAAAGCCAGAAGATTTGCTTCTGGTTTGCCCCTCGGATCACCACATCCCTGACGCTGCAGCCTTTGCCCAAGTCGTCAGGCAAGGCGTTGCCGCAGCTAAAGAAGGCGCCATTGCCACCTTCGGAGTCACGCCCACCTTCCCTAGCACCGCCTACGGCTACATCCGCCGAGGCAGCGCCCGGGCCGACGGCGCATTCAACGTCGACGGCTTTACAGAAAAGCCAGCCCAAGACAAGGCAGAAGCCTTGCTACTCTCAGGCAGCGCATTTTGGAATGCCGGCATCTTCTTGTGCTCAGCTAAAACCCTGCTCAAAGCTCTGGGCCAACACGCCCCAGACATCTTGCAAGCTTGCCAGCAGGCCATGGACAATGCAACCCAAGACGGTAGCTTTGTACGACCCCAACCGCAAGCGTTTGACGCCTGCCGCTCAGAGAGCATTGACTACGCCGTCATGGAGCATCACGCCAACGTGGCTATTCTCCCCTTTGGCTGCGCCTGGAGCGACGTCGGCAGCTGGGCTGCTGTGGCAGACCTGACCCCAGCCGGCGCCCAAGGCAACCGAATCTACGGCCAAGGCTTTGCACTGCACTCCAACAATACCTTTGTGCACGCACCTCACCGCCCGGTGGTAGTTTTGGGCACGCAGGACTTGCTTGTCATCGACACCCCTGACGCCCTGTTGGTCGCGGCCAGCAGCCACGTGGAGCAGGTCAAGCAGGTGGTGGCACGCCTAGATACCGACAACATCTTGCAATCAGTCCAACACCGCAAAGTTGCCAGGCCTTGGGGTGCCTACGACAGCGTGGACGTGGGCGAGCGGCACCAAGTAAAACGCATCACCGTACGCCCCGGCGCCAAGCTCAGCCTGCAGATGCACCACCACCGCGCCGAGCACTGGATCGTTGTCAAAGGCACGGCCTTGGTCACCAAGGGCCAAGAGGAAATTTTGCTAACAGAAAATCAGAGCACCTACATCCCGCTGGGCGTTAAGCACCGCCTTGAAAACCCGGGCAAGACCGATTTAGAGCTGATTGAAGTGCAGTCAGGTAGCTATTTGGGTGAAGATGACATTGTGCGGTATGAAGACACTTACGGGAGGAGTTCAGGCCGTGGATAAAGCAATCGAGAAAATTTACGTCGCAGGTCACCGCGGCATGGTCGGCAGCGCCATCATTCGCACCCTAGAGCAACAGGGCCAGACCAACTTCGTCACAAGAACCCACGCCGAGCTAGAGCTCACCAACCAGGCCGCCGTGCAAGCTTTCTTTGAAAAAGAAAAGCCCACCCAAGTCTACCTAGCTGCAGCCAAAGTAGGCGGCATCTACGCTAACAACACCTACCCGGCTGAGTTCATCTACCAAAACTTGATGATACAGGCCAACGTCATTGAGGCGGCTTTTAGGTGCGGCGTTCAAAAGCTCTTGTTTCTTGGCTCCAGTTGTATTTACCCGAAGTTCGCCCCCCAGCCCATGGCGGAGGGCGCTCTGCTCACCGGCACTTTCGAGCCCACCAACGAGCCTTACGCCATCGCCAAGATTGCCGGCATCAAGCTCTGCGAAAGCTACAACCGTCAGTACGGTCAAAGCCACGGCGTTGACTACCGCAGCGTCATGCCCACGAACCTTTATGGCCCCGGCGACAACTACCACCCTGAAAATAGCCATGTCATTCCGGCGTTGATTCGCCGCTTTCATGAGGCCAAGCTCAGTGGTGTGTCCCGTGTGGCGATTTGGGGCACGGGCACGCCAAAGCGGGAGTTCCTTTACGTGGACGACATGTCCAGTGCCAGCATTCATGTTATGAACCTGGATAAGGCGATTTACGACCAATACACAGAACCCATGCTCAGTCACATAAACGTCGGATTTGGAGATGACATCACCATCACCGAGCTGGCCCAGACCGTGAGCCAAGTTGTTGGTTACCAGGGTGAAATCACGTTCGATCGGAGTAAGCCAGACGGCACGCCACGCAAACTGATGGACAGTTCTCGCTTGAGCGCTCTGGGCTGGCGAGCACGGGTGGGTTTAGCACAGGGCCTGAAAGTCGCGTACGACGATTTCCTCAACGACCCCCACATCTTTCCTCAGGGATAAAAGAATGACCGAACAAAGAAAAGTTGCGTTAATTACCGGCATCACCGGGCAAGATGGCGCGTACCTTGCTGAACTGTTGCTCGAGAAAGGCTACGAGGTGCACGGCATCAAGCGACGTACCAGCCTGTTCAACACCGACCGCATTGACCACCTGTACAAGGACCGTCACGAGGAGGACGTTCGCTTTTTCCTGCACCACGGGGACATGACGGATTCGTCATCGCTGATCCGCGTTATTCAGCATGTGCAGCCTGACGAAATCTATAACCTGGCCGCGCAAAGCCATGTGGCAGTGAGTTTCGAGGAGCCTGAGTACACGGCCAACTCCGACGCACTGGGGGTGCTTAGAGTGTTGGAGGCCATCCGCATTTTGGGCCTAGAGAAGAAGACACGCTTTTATCAGGCCAGCACTTCTGAGTTGTATGGTCTGGTGCAAGAAATCCCACAGAAAGAAACTACGCCGTTTTACCCACGAAGCCCTTATGCTGTGGCCAAGATGTACGGCTACTGGATTGTAGTCAATTACCGTGAAGCGTATGGCATCTATGCGTGTAACGGTATCCTCTTCAATCATGAGTCGCCCGTCCGTGGCGAAACCTTTGTCACGCGCAAGATTACGCGCGCATTAGCGCGCATCAAGTTGGGGCTGCAAGACTGCCTGTTCCTGGGAAATCTTGATGCCAAGCGGGACTGGGGTCACGCCAAAGACTATGTCGAGATGCAGTGGCTGATGCTTCAGCAGGAGCAACCCGAAGACTTTGTGATCGCCACTGGTGTGCAATACAGCGTGCGCGACTTTGTAGACGCTGCAGCCAAAGAGCTGAGCGTGTCAATTCGCTGGGAAGGTCAAGGCGTTGATGAAAAAGGCTACGACGCTAATGGAAAATGCATCGTTGCAGTAGACTCGCGATACTTCCGACCGACTGAGGTGGAGACGTTGTTGGGTGACGCGAGCAAGGCCAGACAGAAACTGGGCTGGGTGCCCAGAATCAGTTTTGATGAGCTGGTCGCTGAAATGGTGCGTGAAGACCTCAATTCAGCCAAACGTGATGAGCTCGTTAAAAAACACGGGTTCAAGACGCTGAGTCATCACGAGTAAGTGCGGACTATCTTAGTAGCGTCTATTTTTATGAACGAACAACCAACGCCAGCAATTCTTAGCCTCCTGTCTAGGTTATGGCGGCATGTCTCTTTGCGTCGGCGAGTTCAGTTGGGCTCCTTGTTTTTACTCATGATGGCGGCGTCGGTGGCGGAATTAGTAAGTATTGGCGCTGTGCTACCTTTTTTGGGTGTCTTAACTTCACCAGAAAAGGTCTTTGACCATACTCTTGCGCAACCACTGATCCATGCGCTCCAGTTAACGCAGCCAGAGCAGCTTCTGGCGCCGTTGACCATCCTGTTTGGTGCCGCCGCAGTCGTCTCTGGTGGGTTGAGATTGACGCTAAGTTGGGCGCAAACACGCCTAACTTACGCTATGGGCGCGGATTTCAGCGCTGACATTTACAAGCGTACGCTTTATCAGCCTTACACTGTGCATCTAACACGTAATACCAGCGAGGTGATTACAGGGGTTACAACCAAAGCTGATGGCATAGTGCACCACACATTAGTGCCAGTTTTGGTAATCATCAGTGCCGGTGTGATGATGGCAACCGTATTTTTTGGGTTATTGACAGTTCAGCCAGTGGTCACCCTTGTAGCTATTGGAAGTTTTGGAAGTATTTATTCGTTAGTGATTGCTGCCACTCGTGGTCGCATGTTAAGAAATAGTCAGTTAGTAAGTAGGCAGCAAACGCGTGTGATTAAAGTATTGCAAGAGGCCCTAGGTGGAATCAGAGACGTGCTTATTGATGGCGCTCAAAATGTTTACTGTAATATCTTTCGCGATGCAGACTGGCGACTTCGGCGTGCACAATCCAACATTGCAATCATCTCAGTAAGCCCTCGCTATGTTGTTGAAGCTATAGGTATCGCGTTGATTTCAGCTATGGCCTATTCACTCGCTAGAGGTCCGGGGGGGTTAGGGTCAGCCATTCCAGTAATTGGGACACTTGCGTTAGCTGCGCAGCGTATGCTGCCACTGCTTCAGCAGTCGTATGCCAGCTGGTCGAGCATTCGCGGTGGCCAGGCGGGCCTTGCCGATGCGTTGGATTTTCTCGATCAACCCTTGCCGAATTATGCGGGTATTTTCCCTCCCAGACCCATTCCATTTGAACGTGAGATTGTATTTGATCGAATTGGATTTAAATATGCGGAAGACCAACCATGGGTTTTCCGGGAACTTAACCTAACTATCAAGAAATCTACTCGTGTTGGATTTATCGGCACCACGGGAAGTGGTAAAAGCACCTTGCTTGATATTATTATGGGTTTACTGTCGCCATCAGAGGGTACATTGAAGATTGATGGTAACGCAATTTTGGGTGAAAATTGTAAAATGTGGCAGGCGCACATTGCACATGTACCACAATCAATATTCCTGTCCGATGCATCTGTTTCCGAAAATATTGCATTTGGTGTGCCTGTTGACCAGATTGATTTTAAGAAAGTCCGCCGAGCAGCTGAAAAAGCTCAAATTGCGAGCACGATTGAAGAGTGGCCTGATCGGTACGACACCGAGATCGGTGAGCGGGGTGTTCGGCTTTCCGGAGGGCAGCGGCAGCGCATAGGAATAGCTCGTGCGCTATACAAAGAAGCTGATGTAATCGTTTTTGATGAGGCCACCAGTGCTTTGGATAGCGAAACGGAGCGTGCAGTAATGCAGGCGATCAACAGCCTAGGACGTGACCTAACGATACTAATCGTCGCCCACCGATTGACCACCCTTCGAGAATGCGATCAAGTGGTTGAGTTAGAAGCCGGAAGAATTAGTCGGATAGGCTCCTATCAGAAAATAGTTAGAATTGAAAAGCATACGACTTAGGATGGCTTGATGAAGGCAGTAATTTTAGCTGGTGGTCTAGGAACGCGAATTTCCGAAGAAACGCACCTGAAACCCAAACCTATGATTGAAGTTGGTGGCAAACCGATTCTTTGGCATGTCATGAAAATATATTCACACTATGGCGTGAATGATTTTATCATTTGTTGCGGATTTAAAGGCTACGTGATCAAAGAGTATTTCGCTAATTATTTCCTACATATGTCCGACGTCACCTTTGATATGCGGGATAACAGCATGCAGGTACTGCAACAAAGCGCGGAGCCGTGGCGTGTGACTTTGGTCGACACCGGCGAAGAAACCATGACCGGCGGGCGCTTGAGTAGGGTCGCGCCTTATGTTAAAGACGAAGAAGCATTTTGTTTTACCTATGGGGATGGGGTGAGTAATGTCAACATCGCTGAGCTGATCGCTTTCCATAAAGTCCAAAAGGTGAAGGCTACCGTGACTGCGACGTATCCTCCCGGGCGATTTGGCTCCCTGGACATTCTGAGCGACAAAGTTCTGGCTTTCAAAGAAAAGCCCAAAGGCGATGGCGGCATGATTAATGGCGGCTTCTTCGTGCTTTCACCTGCGGTTTTCGATCTGCTCGATAGAGACGATTGCATTTGGGAGCGTGAGCCGCTTGAAACTCTGGCACAACGTGGCGAACTTGCCGCATATCAGCACGACGGTTTTTGGCAAGCCATGGACACGCTGCGCGATAAAACGCACCTCGAACAGTTGTGGCAATCTGGCCAAGCTCCCTGGAGGGTTTGGGCGTGACTTCCAGCTTTTGGTGCGGCAAGCGAGTCTTCTTGACTGGGCACACCGGCTTCAAAGGAAGCTGGCTGGGTCTTTGGTTGCAGCAGTTGGGTGCTGAAGTCACCGGCTATGCGCTTCAACCACCCACTAACCCCAGCCTGTTTGTGGTGGCGGAGGTGGCACAGGGTATGACATCTATCCTTGGTGACATCCGCGATGGTGCAGTACTGGCGAATGCCATGCGACAGGCCTCGCCCGACATAGTTATCCACATGGCCGCCCAGCCGTTGGTGCGGCACTCATATGCTCACCCAGTTGAGACGTATTCCACCAATGTCATGGGTACCGTGTACCTGCTGGAAGCCGTACGTCAAACACCGTCCGTGCGTGCAGTTGTCAATGTCACAACCGACAAGTGCTACGAAAACAAGGAATGGGTGTGGGGTTACCGTGAGTCTGAACCAATGGGCGGCTTCGACCCCTACAGCAGCAGCAAGGGTTGCGCCGAATTGATCAGCGCGGCTTACGGTTCATCCTTTTTTGGTGCCGGTAACTACGCCGAACACGGCGTTGCAACAGCCACCGTGCGGGCTGGCAACGTCATTGGCGGCGGCGACTGGGCTCAAGACCGGCTGATTCCCGACATCTTGGCCGCCTTCGAGCAAGGCCGCAAAGTCGACATTCGCAACCCGCACGCTATTCGGCCCTGGCAGCACGTGATGGAACCCCTACGCGGCTACCTTACGCTCGCCGAGCAGCTGTTTAATAACGGCGCCAGCTTTGGCGAAGGCTGGAACTTCGGCCCCAACGACGAAGACGCCAAGCCGGTTGGCTGGATCGTCGAGCAAATGGCTGCGCTGTGGGGTGCTGACGCGCAATGGCAAGTGGACACCGGCGAGCACCCTCACGAGGCGCACTACCTTAAGCTCGACATCTCTAAAGCCCGCAGCCGCCTCGATTGGCACCCAGCATTGCGCTTGAAAGACGCTCTGGCAATGATAGTCGACTGGTCAAAGCAGCATTCAGCAGGTGCCAATATGCGCGAGCACACGCTGTCACAACTGCAGGCTTACCAAGCCCTGACCAATTAACCAGTTATCCCATTTCTACAGTCAACAAAAACTAAGAATTTATATGGAAACCGCAAAAACCCAAGCCCTGCGCGAGCAAATCGCTAAACTCGTTGATGAATACGCTGCCATCGCCTTGGCCCCGCAGCCTTTCCTCCCCGGCTTAACCCCAGTGCCCCCGTCAGGCAAAGTCGTGGGTTCTGAAGAACTCAAAAACATGGTCGAAGCCTCGTTGGACGGCTGGCTCACCACCGGCCGCTTCAACGCGGAATTTGAGAAAAAACTCGCCGCATTCATAGGCATCAAACACCTGATCACGGTCAACTCCGGCTCGTCGGCCAACTTGGTGGCCTTCAGCACCTTGACTTCCCCCAAGCTGGGTGAGCGCGCGATTCAAAAGGGAGACGAAGTCATTGGCGTGGCTGCTGGCTTTCCCACCACAGTCAACCCCATTCTGCAATTTGGTGCCGTGCCGGTGTTTGTAGATGTGGACGCACTTACCCACAACATCGATGCTTCAAAAATAGAGGCCGCTATTGGCCCTAAAACCAAAGCCATCATGCTGGCGCACAGCTTGGGCAACCCGTTTAATCTGGACGTTGTCACGGCCCTGTGCAAAAAGCACAAGCTGTGGCTCGTTGAGGATTGCTGCGACGCGCTGGGCACCACCTATCGCGGCCAAATGGTCGGCACTTTTGGCGACATTGCCACCCTGAGTTTTTACCCTGCACATCACATCACGATGGGCGAGGGCGGCGCGGTGTTCACCAACAACGACGAGCTCAAAACCATCGCCGAGAGCTTTAGGGACTGGGGCCGCGACTGTTACTGCGCCCCCGGCAAAGACAACACCTGCGGCAAACGCTTTTCTCAAAACTTGGGCAAGCTGCCTGAAGGATATGATCACAAATACACCTACAGCCACTTGGGCTACAACCTAAAAATTACCGACATGCAAGCTGCCTGCGGCTTAGCCCAGTTGGACAAAGCCCCGACCTTCATACAGGCACGAAAAGACAACTTCGCCTTTTTGAAAGCACGACTGAAAGACTGTGAAGAGTTTCTGCACCTGCCCGAACCCACGGAGCATTCAGACCCGTCGTGGTTTGGCTTCCCGATCACCCTCAAAGACAACTGCCCGGTGACACGCTTGGACTTGCTCACCTACCTGGACCAAAACAAAGTCGGCACTCGCCTGTTGTTTGCCGGTAACTTGACCTGTCAGCCCTACATGATTGGTGCCAACTACCGCATCAGCGGGGACCTGACCAACACAGACAATGTGATGAATAACACGTTCTGGATTGGTGTTCAGCCCGCGTTGACCAGGGAGAAGCTAGAGTTTGCAGCCGCGAAGATTGAGAGTTACCTTGGCGTTGCTTTTTAGGAGGGATACTTAATGCGGGAAATTACAAGCAACGCGATCAACATTCAGGGGCAACCCATGTTTAAGCTGATTGAAAAAGTAAAGTACCTAGAGTCACAAGGGCGGGATATTGTTCATCTGGAAATAGGAGACCCTGACTTTCAAACTCCTCGCCATATAATCGAGGCCGCTAAAAAATCCTTGGACGCCGGCGAAACTCACTATGGCAGCAGCTGGGGCCTGCCTGACCTAGTAGAAACCGTGCGACAGGCAACTTTCAGATCTAGGGGGTTTACGCCAGATATCAACCAAATATTGGTTACGCCCGGTGCAAATATCGCGATCTACTATTCCATTTTCTGCTTGGTTAATCCAGGGCAAGAGGTATTAGTACCCAACCCCGGCTTCCCGACCTACCTTTCCTCAATAGCCATGTGTGGTGCTTCTGCTGTGCCGTACCCATTGCTCGAAGAAAATGGGTTCAAGATGCGTGCCTCCGATATCGAAGCCCTAATTACTGATAAAACTAGATTACTGATCATTAATAGCCCGCAAAATCCAACCGGATCCATAACAGAGCCCGAACATCTCCGGGAAATATACGAGCTGGCAGTAAAGTATGACTTATACATTTACTCAGACGAAATCTACTCGCGTATGGTTTATGAGGCGAACGATTTCTTCTCGATTGCCAGCTTGGATCAAGCTAAGGAACGCGTAATCCTTTCTAACGGATTTAGTAAAGCGTTCGCTATGACAGGCTGGAGGTTAGGGTGTGTCGTTGCTCCCTCAGTTATTGCCGAACGAATGATGCTACTTTTACAGACCACATCGTCTTGCGTGTCAGCATTTATTCAACGTGCAGGTATTGCTGCCATTGAGGGTGATCAAAACCCTGTAGACCATATGGTGAATGAATATAAGTCACGCCGTGATCTCCTTGTGGACGGCTTAAATGCCATACCAGGGATTAGCTGCCATAAGCCTGGCGGGGCCTTCTATGCCTTTCCAAATATTTCAAGTTTTGGTATCAGTTCTGAACAGTTTGCACAAGTTATGTTGGAAGAAGCAAATGTAGCATTGCTGCCAGGATCTAATTTTGGATCGCAGGGCGAAGGTTTTATTCGAATGGTCTACGCCTCTTCAAAGGAAAGCATAAACAAAGCCCTTGACCGTATGGCTGTCGCTTGTCGAAGTATATAAGATAGGGGATAAAATATGATACGCGTAGCGGACTACATATCCAATTTCATCAGTGATCAACTGGGACTTAAAGATATCTTTATGCTTTCAGGGGCAGGTAGCATGCATTTGACGGATGGGGTGGCTTCCAACCCTAAGCTACGGGCCATTTGCGTGCATCACGAACAATCTGCTTCGATGGCACTAGAGGCTTATGCCCGTACAAATGAGAATTTTGCTGTTGGTTATTTTTCCACCGGTCCTGCTGCGCTAAATGCATTAACGGGATTAGGCGGCGCATGGCAAGACACGGTGCCATGTTTGTTCATATCTGGAAACGTCAAGCGCGCGACATGTACACACTCGGCGGGGGTAACAGCCTTGCGGCAATTCGGCGTGCAAGAATTGGACATCATTCCTGTGGTTTCTAGTCTTTGCAAATATGCAGTCCACCTCAGTAAGCCAGAAATGGTGCGATATGAGTTAGAGAAGGCGGTAAGTATTGCCAAAAGCGGTAGACCAGGCCCCGTGTGGCTGGACATACCTATGGATGTGCAGTCTGCTTATATCGATCCAGCAAGCTTGCCTTTATTCAACTCATCTGAGCAAATACCTCGAGCAACGCCGGGAGACATTGAGTATGTGGCAAAGTTACTTGCGAAAGTCAAGCGTCCCGTTATCGTTGCTGGACGGGGGGTTCGATTAGCCGGTGCGCGTGATTTACTCAAAGAATTGGCCGTTGAATTTAATATCCCTGTAGTCACTCCCTATCTTGGAATTGATAACTTACGTCACGATCTTGACGTTTACATCGGAAAAACTGGTGTGAAAGGTGATCGTCCAGCAAACTTTGCGATGCAAAATTCAGATTTAATTTTAGCAATTGGCACAAGTCTGCATGTCACAGTTGTTGGTTATGAGTACGAACAGTTCGCGCGTGAGGCTGAAAAGGTGGTGATCGATATCGATATTACCTCTCACTTAAAGAAAACCATCAAAATTGATCGGCTTATCGAGTCAGACGCGGGATATGCAATGAAGGAGCTTAGTGCGGCTCTGCGGGAGTCGAAATTTATAAGCTCGCGTTATTGGCTGGACCAATGTGTCGAGTGGAAACACAAGTACCCGGTATGTCTACCGGAATACAAAAATACGGTAGGCGCTATTAATGTTTACTCATTTATGGATCGGTTGTCTGCACTTGCTGGTCCCGGGGATGTCTTTATTGGCGATGCGGGTTCCGCTATTTATGCTGTTTCGCAGGGCGTTAAGCTAGTTCATGACAACCAGCGCTACGTCCCTTCAAGTGCCATGGCGACGATGGGGTATACCGTGCCAGCCGCGATCGGCGTTTCGGCCGCGCTAGGTGACAAGCGTGTGCTTGCAATCACTGGCGATGGCTCACTGCAACAGAACATTCAAGAGCTGCAAACATTTTTACACTATAAGCTCCCGATTAAATTATTCATATGGAACAATGATGGATACTTATCTATTCGTGCTTCACAAAAAAATTACTTTCAAGAACGCTACATCGGAGAAGGTTCACGTTCGGGCGTCAGCATTCCTGATACCTTAAAAATTGCGGAAGCTTATGGAATAGAGGCCGCAAGGGTAGATGACCTGTCCAAGTTGGATGAAGCAATTCAGAAGGCTCTCGATCACGACGGGCCATACATTTTGGAGTTACTAACGCCGCCCGAGCAACTTATAGTACCTTCGGTGTCGTCGCGCGTAAATGCGGATGGTTCCATGAGCTCGCGACCGCTAGAGGATATGGCTCCGTTCTTGGATCGCGAAGAATACTTGCAGAACATGATCGTTCCGCCCATTTGATGGCTGCAAAGATTCAATCATGCGCTTAGCCATCCTAGGAGCCACCAGTCAGATTGCCAAAGACTTAGTGCTGTCATTAGCGGCACAAACCTCTCACGAACTGGTGCTTTACGCCCGTCGCCCTGAAGCAGTCTCGCGATGGCTGACCCAAGTTGGCTTGACCGGACGCTTTACCGCATCCGAGTTCACCACCTTCAGGGCGGACGAACACTTTGACGCCGTCCTCAACTTTGTCGGCGTGGGCGATCCGGCCCTGGCGGCGGCCATGGGCTCCGCAATTTTTGACGTCACTCTAAAATACGACGAACTGGCCTTGGACTATGTGCGAAATCATCCAACGTGCCGTTATATCTTCTTGAGCAGCGGTGCAATTTTTGGTGGTGATTTCGGAGCACCCGTTACGGCTGATACGGCCGCTCGTGTTCAGCCTAATTGTGTACGACCAGATGCTTGGTACGGCTTGGCAAAATTAAATGCTGAAATTGCGCATCGTCGATTCCATAACCTTGCGATTGTCGATTTACGCGTGTTCAATTACTTCAGTGAGGGCGCAGATATCCGGACTCGATTTCTGATAACTGATATCTTACGATCCATTCGCGAGAATCTTATTTTTGAAACCTCATCTACCAATATAACGCGGGACTACATCGGACCAAACAATTTCGTACAAATGGTTCAATCGATTATCAATTCTAAGCCAATAAATATTGCAGTAGATTTTTATACTAAAAAGCCTGTCGGGAAGATTGAAATGCTTGAAGCTTTCAAGAAAAAATTTGGCCTAAAATACCGTTTGATCAATAGAAACACGGGGATAAACGCCACAGGTAACAAAACTAACTACTACTCAACCAATTATCTTGCGAATGAGATTTTTGGATATACGCCTGAAACTACGGCGCTTCAGGGTGTTATGTTGCAAGCTGAAGGCTTTTTTCATTTGGGAGATTTTACGCCTCAGGTAAAATCTTTTTAGAGCTAAAATTGTACCGAAGAATATTTATATTTAAAAAGCTATTACGGTATTTATCAGGGAGTTTGATTGGCTAAGTTGTTTATATATCTGCCCACCTATAACAGGCCTGATGCGCTCCGGAGACAACTTTCAGCACTACTCCCTCAAGTTGAAAAGTTCCCGGAGGACGTTCGGGTTTTGATTTCCGATAATGACTCGACAAAATATAGCCAAGAAGAATTGCGGCGCGAAATTCCTATTCTACAAAACGTTGAGATTCGTCGAAATGGTGGAAATATTGGCGGCAATGGCAATATAGCTTTGGGATTTGTGTTTGCTCAGCCAAATGAGTTCCTTTGGATTTTAAGTGACAACGATATCGTTTCACCCAATGCTGTGGATTATCTGCTATCCGTACTTAATTCAGAATTTGACTTTTACTGCTTCGTGAGTAACGCGGAATCCGAAAAAGACGTTTATCATGATTGGAATTCTGGTTGGCAGGTTCCAATGGATTGGCGCATGGGGTTGATATCCGACGCCTTGTACAATATGGCCTCTGTCCGGGATGTGGTTGAGGAGGCCTTTTATTTCCACAACTGCTCCTTTCCGCATCTGGCGGTTGCCTGTGCGGCCGCGAGAAAAAAAGGGGTCACTCGATTCCGTCTGTTGCCAAGGCAAAAGGTAAGTGCGGATGAAGCGTCATCGCTGGAGCAGCCGACAGACTATTCTCTTGCTCGCGTCTGCATGCCGCTCTTGGTGCCTTTGTTCCCAAAGTGGGAGGCAAAAGCGTTTTGTCGAAAATGGCTCTGGTCCCATGGCATCATGCTCCACTTGAACAAGTCGAAGCATCCGCATCTTTATATTCAAAGCGCGGCCACGCTGAGACACTATGGCGGTTGGCTGGCATCCCCGCTTTTAGCAGGGATAGGGTTTGTGGCGTTTGTGGCCTCCCCATACCTAAAACGGCGTGCGGCTATCATTCAGAAGCTTAAATTGCATGTTTCGAGCACTAATTTAGAGCGCGCCAAGCGCGTGAGGAGATTGTTTTGCGGAAAATAGCTTTTAGCGAATTTTTCCCACCTATCGTTTTTCGGGCGCTGCGGTACTTCAAGCGGCGGTTGATGGCGGCTCGTAAGGAACAGGTCAGGTCATCTCCGTTTGATAATTTACCGATTAACTTCGATGCCAAATGGGTTCTCGATATCGGCGCGAATGTGGGTGACGTTGCAGTGGCGGCCCTAAATAGCTACAAAGATTCGCGTGTCATTTGTTTCGAACCCGTCCAAAAAACTCACGACGTATTGAAAAATCGCTTGGCTCCCTTCGGTGATCGAGTTCAGTTGCACAAGTTCGCCCTTTCGAATGCCGCAGGCGTGGGTGAGATCAACATCACGACATTCCATGGCGCAAACTCGATTGCTCCGCAGGCAGACTTTCATAAGGAATGCAATCCTCACGTGCAAGAGGTGGGCAAAGAGCGCATTGAGCTGGTTCGGCTTGACGACTACAGCGCTAACTTCCCCTGTGAACACATTGACATCATGAAAATTGACGTTGAGGGGCATGAGCTAGATGTGTTGAAGGGCGGGATTCAGTTCATTTCAAGCCACGTAGAGTTCATCATCATTGAGGTTTCGTTGATGAGGGATCAGTCATGGGAGAACCAAGCGATTTTTGAAATTTTTGCACTGATGAAAGATGCCGGATTCCGCCTGCTCAATGTCATGGACTTGCACCGCACCTCCGACGGCTCGGCCTTATTGACGCAGATGGATTGCGTCTTTCGCCACGTTAGCAAGTGCGATCCGCTGTAAAGTTGCCAAGCGCGGTGGCGCTGTGCACCGGCGCCGCGGCATTTGCTGAGAATCAAATTTTGCAGCGGGAGATTGCGGGGAGATATCCCGGCGCTCTTTGGATACCTGAGCTCGTTGAAAGGCTGATCCGGCATGGCGTTGCGATGGTGACAGGGGATGTAGCATTGCACCGGGTGAACACTGGCGAACTGAGTCCGTCAGAGGTGTGGGTGATACAGGAGGATCATTCCGTCGAGGCAAACGAATTGCTTCGACTCGGTGCCAAAGGCAAAGTGCTGCTATGTTGTGAGTCGCCTCTGTTTGCCGCTGATTTCTACCGCAACCTGTCCCACGTTTCTCGAAAGTTCGAACATAGTGTGGTCTTTCGAGGAGCTCTCAAGGATGCGTTTCCTTTGATTGCGGCGCAGGCACTGTACTTTCCCAGTTTCGATACAACGCGGCCATGTCTAAGCCTGTCTTGGGACGCTAGGAAATATTTAGTGATGGTGGCGGGAAATAAGTACTGGAAGATTCGCCGTTCGCCTATTCGACAACTGGCAGCAAAAATTCGCGAGATTGTGACCCGCAGTCCGCAGCGTTTCTCCGGGGCTTATGCATCGACCCAGCTGCATGATCAACGATTAGCGGCGGTCTCTCACTTCGGCCGGGGAGGTAAGCTGGATCTGTATGGAGGAGGTTGGGGAAGTCTCAAAAATTTACCGTTGCGTTGGCAAAATGAGCTGTCAGCTACAGTTTCCAGCCTAAACCCCGCACCCTGCGCCGACAAGTTGGCGACGATCGCCGGCTATAAATTTGCGCTATGCTTTGAGAATATTGAGTTTCCGGGATATGTCACGGAAAAAATGATTGATTGCCTGGTCGCAGGTGTGGTGCCCATATATTGGGGTGCACCGGATGTACAAGACTTTGTTACAAAAGACTGTTTTATTGATGCCCGAAAATTTCAATCTTTAACTGATCTTGAGAGCTATCTAGATAAAGTTTCCGAGGTTGAATGGCAAAAAATCGTGAATCGTGGCAGCTCGTTTCTGACCGAAGCGATGGGGCAACGGTACTCGTATAGAGGATTCGCAAAGCGTGTGGAAGAAATGTTGATCAGTTAAGCCTCTCTATGTCTAACGTAACTGCCTGCATTCTTTCTTACAATCGCGCCGAGTATCTATCCGCGGCCATTGACTCCATACTCCAGCAAACCGTGAAGCCGGACGAGATACTTATTTTTGATAACGGGAGCGATGCCTCGGTGTATGAGCGAATTTCTCCCTATTTGGATAGCGGAGTCAGCTGGATTGCGGCCGACATTAATCGTTCAGCTGCGTGGAATTTTCGGAGGGCCGTTGCAACTGCAAAATCAGAATATGTTTTCGTATTGCACGACGATGATCGTCTATGCATTGATTTTGTGGAGAAACAGATAAAATTCTTATCGCAGAATCCTGATGTTGGCGCTGTAACTTGTAACGGTTATCTCATCAATGAGGTAGGTCGAAGAACAGGCCGATTGCTAAGGTATGACGATTTTCTGGGCGAGGTTGAGTTTTATCGAAGCGCGGCTGCAGTTGCAATTCTGTATGCAGGCGATAGCTGCATACCGTTTTCCCCCGTCGTCTATCGAACCGAATTCGTTCGAGCTGGAAACCTTCGAGAAGAATTCGGAAAAGTTTTAGATGCTGTATTTTTCTGCGACCTCGCGAAGCTAGGCGTACTTGCATACCAACTAAGCCCGTTATATGAATGTCGCGTGCATAGAGCGCAAGATTCCAACTATTTCCCAGCTGTCGAATTGGATCGACTCACCGATTACTTTGAGTGTGAGGCGACCGGCTCGGATGTTGAACGCAG
>Ga0209533_1002115_pt1 | contig 18335 bp, 21 predicted proteins | sample COG_04_FD_184748 | JGI IMG/M metagenome (GOLD analysis project Ga0209533, IMG submission 184748) | Pelagic Microbial community sample from North Sea - COGITO 998_met_04 (SPAdes) (version 2) | ecosystem: Environmental > Aquatic > Marine > Neritic zone/Coastal water | place: Helgoland, sampling...
GATATTGCCGATGACGTTACCAGTGTAACTAGTAATATATTTACCACTAACAATATGTTTCTATTATTATGGTTTTTAGCAATATATATTATTGTTTACTATGTTTTAGGAATGTTTTTTAATAAAGGCAGTGAACCTAGTAATTTTCAATCCAGTCTAGGTAGGACATTGGATATAATATTTATTGTAAGTTTTTTCATTTTTATTATTTCATATTATACCTCAACTAGTAAATCACAGGTTGAATCTGACATGAAAATGGTATTTAATGAAACGATTTCCTTCTTGTCAAATGAAACATCAATCGTTTCTATATTGTTGTTTATAATCACTCTTTATATTGTGGTATATTTGTTCCGCATCCCCATGACTTCAACCACCAAGCCCTTTTTTATTTCTTTACTTGAAAGTACCGCATGGATATCATTAATAACGTCAATTATTGTGGTAACTATTCAAAAGATATTTGATGTCAATATTTTGGATTACCTTAATGAAACAGAGGAACCGGAGGAAGAAGATCAACCCGCTGTAACATTACCATTGGACCAGGATGAAGTATTTAATGTATCTAATAATAAGTATACATATGAAGACGCACAAGCAGTATGCACTTCATTTGGGGCAAAGTTAGCAACGTACGACCAAATTGAAGCCGCATATAATAATGGGGCTGAATGGTGCAATTATGGTTGGTCTGACGGACAAATGGCGTACTTCCCTACTCAAAAAGATACTTGGAACGAATTACAAAAACATCCAAAAAAGAAGAATAATTGCGGACGTCCTGGTGTAAATGGAGGATATATAGATAACCCATATGTCAAATTTGGTATTAATTGTTACGGCAAACGCCCCGCACCAACCGAAGACGATAAGGACCGATTATATGCTAAACAAACCAACCCTATCCCAATGACTGCTGAAGATAAAGAATTAAATGAAAAAATAGAATATTGGAAAAAAAATTCTAAAAAATTAGAGATAAATTCATTTAACAATACTAATTGGTCTAAATATTAGATAAGTTGTTAATTTAATTCTTGATTACAATTACGTAATCAAGAATGCTATTCATTTACCAAATCGACGCTTTCGTTGTTTATACTCTTTAATCACATTATCGATGTCACACAATGTTACTTCCGGCCATAATTTATCGTTAAAAAACCACTCTGAATAAATTGTTTTAGTCGGGAAAAATCCGGAAGTTCGTTTCTCACCACCGCACCTGAAAACCATATCTATATTACTCTGATCTCTATTGTACGATGCTATATTACCAACGCCATAATTTATCATATCTTTATTATAATCATACGCTAATGCCAAATTTACAGTGCATCTTGGATTTTCTTTTCTTATTGACAAATTTTGGAGAATAGATTGAATATCGTTCGGTAATATTTCAATATCACCCACTATGTTTATTTGAGTCCGATCTAATATTGAACGTATGCTTTTATTCGTAGTTACATCACTAACTTCTTTCCATAGTTTACGAACAAAATTATAAATTATATCGTTTGTTCCATCTGTTCGATTCAAATTGTCAATTGAACATATGTAGATACTGACTTCATCTATATCAGATAATTGCTTATATTTATTGTTGTCAATGTTGGCTATGGCATCAAAAATATTTAAGGTAATCTTCATCCATATGTCTTGTAATGCTGTAATTATATTGTGTTGTTTTTTATACCATCTACGATTTCCATCCGGGATTATTCCAATATGAACCATTAATTGTACTATGTGTATACCTTTATACGTTATTATATTGAATTACTTATGTGATTTCCCCTTACGAGTTCTAGTATTTTTATAATCCATATTTCTTCGGGTATTTTTACCCTTCGTACGATGTCGAACACTATTAAATAGTTTATCAAATAAATTGTCATCAATAACATCCGAGGTTATAGTTTTTATTTTTGACATTTGAGAACATTCATCAACATTCATACTGTCAAATATAGGTAACCCTAATGGAACGACAAATCCATCAAATCTAGACAATCCTATCTTATTTGAACCGCCTATCATCTCGTGATTGGTATTATACTGTTTTATTATATTTGCCACTGGATAACCACCCATATTCGCATTGAATATAATATTGTCTGTGTATTGTGGTTCTATGAATTCCATATATATTGTATGCATATTTATAATTTTGTAGAAATACGTTTTATATCGGATGTTATTGTAATTTCGCGATTATCCTTTAAATATTTCATGATGTAATCAACATGCGATTTGTCCTTAATAACCGCGTTTAAACTTTTTTCTACATATGTATATGTCAATGGTTGATAATCTTTCTTTTCATATATACGAAGTTCTCCGTTTGATATTCCTATATTGGTTTTTAAATTATTAGATCTTACATATTCACTTATATTCGCAGTCATTTGTGATTTCATTTCACGGATCTTTTTACTTTTTTCATTCATTAATTGGAGTTGCTGGTCGAGAATAACCCATTTTTGAACGTTTTCAATCAATTGTTCTCGGTTTGTACTTTCGGAATAGACAGTTAATGATTGGTTGTCATTAGTAGTATTCATGTTATTTTGAATATTACTAAAAATGTTTTTATATGTTTGTTTATTTCTTATATATTTTGGCAGCGTCTTTTAATGCATTCTTAAACATATACATCGGGTTTGTCATTTTGTTCTTTTTATATACGGCAGTAACAAATGTATTCCATTCCGATTTGCGCCCCTTCTTTACGGTTTTACGCCCCCGCTTTGCATGTTTCAATGCGAATTTTCTACTCTTTTTTTTCTTATGATATGAACCACCTACAACTGGGACATCGCTACCTTCGTTATCACTATTTTCGTTATCACTATCTTCGTTATCACTATCTTTGTTAGTAGTGAGACTGCAACTGTCTTCTGCGTTCTTTATTGCATCTATTGCCGCATCAAGATGGAGATTCACCTCGTCAAGTTGAGAGGAGTTAGAATCCGATTCACCTTTACAGGTTGTTTTTGCATTATCTATTGCGCCTTTTACTTTTTTTAGTTTATTGATTGCTTCACTTAATGGATTGTCATTTTTTTTTCCAAACAGATTTCTAAAAAAATCTGACATATAGTATACTATTACATTTTAATCTATATAGGAAACTTTATTGGAATACCGTAACAATCGAATCAGTAAAAATAAGTTGGCTAAAATAATAAACACCAAAAATATATTATAAATGCAAATAGCCCATACGTATATATTCAATTCGTCATAAATAGTATTTAGAATTGGCCTTGCTATTTCACGTAAGTCTCGTTTTATATTTTCGTCTTGAAAAAATTCTATACAACTATCCCGTATACTTTTCATTTTATTTGATACAAAATATCTAGAAACAATACTATACGATTGAACGAATACTTATCTTTATTACCAAAATTATAATAAAGAGAAACTTACGGTACAACTCATATGGAACAAATTTATGATACCCGAGATAAACTAACGCAATTTGATTTTTCTAAACTTGTATTATCGAAGCCTACATTAATTTCAGGTGGAAATTACTTTATACGGTTTAAAAAAAACAATTTTCCTCTGTATATACAACCACCATCATGCAGTACTCGAAATGGGTTTGTGAAAAATGGACGAAAATACCACACAGACCTCATGTTTACAAATGAAGACGAATATATTATTCAATGGCTAGAGCGTCTGGAAGAATACTGTGTCAACTTTATTTATTCACATAGGTCGGACTGGTTTGACGGTGATATGGAAATAGTAGACATTGAAAATTATTTTACATCACCATTGAAAGTATACAAATCAGGTAAATATTATACGGTTCGAGTAAATATTCCATCTGCCCTAGACAAACCAAATATTAAGATATATGATGAGAAAGAGGAAATCGTGGATTTTAATAGCATCAACGATACTACTCGAATCATGAGTATTATGGAAGTCCAAGGAATAAAATGCTCTGCTAGAAGTTTCCAGATAGAACTTGAAATGAAACAAGTTTTAGTAACTAAACCGATTGAACTTGATTTATTCAATAAATGTATTATAACACACACTGAAAAGGTAATCCATGAAACACCAACGACTATAGATGTAGATACGAACAATGATATCGTATCCAATAAAGAAGTCATTGAAGAAACTATGGATACGATAAAGACAATAATTGAAGAAAAACATGATACAATCGAGACAATCGATAATTTAGGAAAACGAGAAAATATAGACGAACATACCGATACGCAACCAAATGATGCCATCGTAGAGAATGACGATATGCCATTGACAATCGAAAATAATGTTGCCCCTACCAATGAATTCATATCATCCGATACGATGCAAGAAGTTGTGTTTAATTTAGAAGATTTGTCGCAAGATGAAACTGTCAACTTAAAACAACCGAATGAAGTATATTATCAAATGTATAAGGATGCGATACAAAAGGCAAAGGTAGCGCGTGAAATGGCATTGTCTTCTTATTTAGAAGCAAAAAACATAAAAAACACATATATGTTGACGGATATAGATGACAGTGATATGAGTGATATGGATATGGACGATGATAGTATAGTTAGTGAGAAATCGATATAACTTATATTTTAGCAAATTTTTCAATCATGCGAATATATTTTGTCAGTCGATATTATATAGACGAAAATGTTTAACGATATTCAACGTGGTCTTGCAAAGTTTTTTACACCAAAATTTTTGCTAGTATTAATTATTTCAATGATTGCCATATGGGGGTTGATGACATACAACGGGCAAATGCAGATGGTCCGCGATACAATGGAAGATGGCAGTAACGAGAAAGAATTACAAGAGATGAAAAACGGTGATTCAGCAACTCCTGGAGAATTAATGAAATCAGATACAAGTGCATCCGGAAATGGTATTCAGTCTGTTGCCAACGCATTAGACTTGTTACCACGTAAGTCAAATGATGAATTATCCGCATTAAATCCTTCAAACTTAAATGGTGCTGATGTTGCTATCCCTGATTTATTAGATGCTGGATACCACATCGGTCTTGATTCTGTCGGACAATCTTTAAGAAATGCTAATCTTCAATTGCGTTCTGACCCACCTGTCAATAAAATGGACGTTGGACCATGGAACCAAAGCACCATCACAGGAGGTGATTCTTTACGTCAACAACTTGAAATTGGAAAACCTTGCGTCTAATTCTAATATAATTATATTATTCAAAACAATAGTGAATCATATAATTTGTGTATATGCGAGTATGTTGTCGTATTATTATATCGCATTTAGTATGCGAACAAATTACACGAACATATCTTGATGTAAAACTTATGTCAAGATATGTATATACAACAAAATGAGAAATGAGGATATTTTAGGATACATCATGATAGGACTGGTTGTATTTGCTAGTTATTATATTTATCAAGAAAACTACGAAAGTTTTCAACTAAAATGCATTGTGTCAGATGTCGACGGTAACAAATATTGCGTACGTGATAGGAAGGAGGTTGAAAAAGCCGCCGATTTACTAGCACGAGTTACTGTCAAATGTAAGGAACTTGTAGTTTATACCAGTGATAAGTATCCCGACAAAGAAAATGTTAAACGTCTTAAGAAGAACTTTAATCCTACAAAAATTATGGAAACACTCCCAACTAGTAGTTATACCGCATACAGTGAAAACAAGGGAGAAAAAATCGCGTTCTGTTTAAATACGAAAAAAGAAGACAATAATAATCTAATAGACGAACATACATTAATGTTTGTTGCTATACATGAAATGGCACATACCATGACTAAATCAATCGGCCACAAAAGCGAATTTTGGAGCAATTTTAAATTTTTACTTGATTGTGCTAAAGAATCAGGTATACATAGTCCTACTGACTATAAGAAAAAACCTCAAGAATATTGTGGTATGAAAATTCACGACAATCCATACTATGACGCATAGTTCCGTAGTTCTATCATCAGACAGAATATAATAAAGATATCAATATCCTTATTATACATAAGTGGGTTATCTAACTACCTAAGCCACCATCTTAAGACCACCAACTAGGTTAGCGCCAATGCCGAATCCTGCACCACCACGGGCGGAAGAACCCATGGTAGGAATGAATACATCAAGAATGCTAAATGTAGCAGCTGCGGTTAAAGCAATAATTATAATTTCCTCAACGTTCAATTGCTTCTTTGGGATAGCAAATGCTGCCAATGCGACAACTAAACCTTCAATCAAGTACTTTATAGCACGTTTTACCAACTCATTCAAGTCAAGCATTTTACCTTATATTATATTACAACAAAAAAAATACAAAATAGATTAACACATAATTATATTACTATGAAAACACTTAAATAATTAGTACCATGATGTATATATTCCTAAAATGTCTGGGTTTGAAAAGAAGTTAAATGTCGACGGTAGTGCCAATCAAAAATATATTGATTTATGTGATGAAGATACTCCTATCGCAGGACAAAAATTCGCATGTATGTCCTTTGTTTCACCAGAAAAAATACTAAAGAAGCGTGAAGTGTTCCTATTCAACCAATTTATTAAGAATTGGGAATTCTCTAAATCAATGGAGCGATACTTTGAGTTTATTCACTTCATTGCGTATAAACATAACCTAAATGTAGAAACTCTCATTGGTGATTTTAATGATTTCGTTAAAGAGGAAAGTGATAAACTCAAAAAAAGTGGGATAGAAGACGATTATAAGAATTTTATGGATAAACAGGAAGATAAGTTAACCGAACAATTCAACCGCGAACATGCTTTCCAAACATCTGTTCGTGGAATTAAAGTTAGAGGTGTATACCCATCACAGGATGAAGCGGAGGAAAAATGTAAGAAACTTCGCGAACATGACCCAAATCATGATATCTATGTTGGCCCAGTAGGTATATGGGTTCCATGGGATCCGGATGCATATAAAACTGGTAGAGTAGAACATATGGAAGAAGAGTTGAATGCTCTTCATGCTGAAAAAATGAAAAATGAAGAACTTGCCAAAAAGGAATTTGAAGAAAGAGTTAGGGAAACGAAAAAACAGGCTATCATGGATAATATTGAGAAGGCCAAATCAAGTGGTAATGTTCTTACACAAACAATTGACGAAGAAGGAAACTTGAATGGCGTTGTAGAGAATACCGATTTCGAATCACGCGAAGTAGACACAGTACAATCTACACAACTTCGCAATGAATTAATGGTTGACAATTTCACTCCCCACAATGACGAATAATCTCCTTACTAATTATTTGAAAACGGTATAAACGTGTTATATTATATTTATTAACCTTAAATATAATATGAATACATTCAACTTAATCGCACATAAAATATTTATATATGATACCGGATATACATCTGATATCAATATAGAAAATGCCGAATTATTTACCTGCGGGAACTATATGAAACATATTTTTAAAGAAGACAGTGACAATCTACATCTTAATTTTACAAAATGTCGGTTTCTATTTTTAGATAGTAATACCAAATTTGCTACGTTAAAAGACAATTATATGGATAGTTTCTTTGTTACACTCGAAAATAAAGAATCGTTTCTAGATTTCTTTTGTCGGATACAACGAACATACCGCGTCCTTAATAATTTCGCGTATTTGATTAAAAAACGGAATAAAAAAGTGATTGTAAGCAATGATTTATATTTGACTCCTATAAATAAATCGCAAAATAATGTATTTAATTACTACGAAAACAACTACATTTATTTGTTTACACTTCAGGACCTTTCTCGTATCATTACATCCGCAATTTGTAATTCGCCATTGTTTTATTCAGAATCACTTCCTCCCAAAAATCCGTATAGTGGGGTTGAATTCCCAATTTCGGACTTATATAATATTTATTTCCATATGAAAAATACATTTACTCATGTACCACTCGTTATTCAACAATATTACTTGTCCGGGTTTAATGTTGATAAATTTGAAATTCAAAATCAAGTTACAATACGGAATATTTACATAGACCAATTTGTCGAAAGTGAGGACCATGATACGATTATTGAATATATCGAGGAGATGACTGAACCTTATAATATTTCGTTTCATCCACATTTTCCAAAAAATACGCTAATAGCCACATTTAAAGGCCACCTCGTGGAATATCTTCATTCACGATATTCTCTAGATAGTTCCAAAAAACACATATCTGCTTCTTCTATTAAAAGAAAATTATCAACATTCGCGCGGTGCAATCCTACATTTGGACGCAGAATAATAGTTTTCAAAGAAAAAAAGAAATATTGTTGTTTTATTACACTTGACGGAAAAAGTGAGTTAATTCGATATCACAAAGACGAAATGAGCGATGATGACAATGATGATTATAGTATGCCTACCATTCATGATGAAGACGAATATTATATTACACCTAACATTAGCGATGACGAACATGATAATACCTCGGTCGAAAATACAGAATTCGTATACAACATTAATTTTCAATCGTCAATTAATTCAACTACATTGTTGCCTCAAACTATGTATCACGCATTCATAGAATCTAGAACAATGAACTTGTTGAATGATGAAATGGTATTCGCAGAAGAAGATTATTTTGATTCAGATGATGAGATTGAAGTTGATGAAAGTTTGTATGATCCATAATTTCAACTCAGTAATAATACTACAAATATAATATCCATTCATATCAGATGGATATTATAAAATTTTTGTCTATTCGAAAAAACGATAAGCACAAATGGGTAAAATATTATGAACTTGAGACACATAAATATTATGATTATATTGTCGATATTCTTCCCGCCAATACAACTATTCTCGAAATTGGAAGTGGTGGGGGAGTATTTTATAATAAATATAAACATGCGCTTCTCGCAAAAAACAATAAGTATACTGGCATTGATATTAATGAAGACAATATTATATATTCTAATGATAATTGCGATTATGTCGACTTTCGTGTCAAAGATGTTTCTTCCTACACCGAGTCAGAATTTCAACAATTCAATGTTTTGTTGCTAGTTCAATCATATATTCAAATACCGAATATCGAAGATATATTCAAACGATACTTTTTAGCAAATCCCAATGGGTCTATTATCATGGTAAATACTATTTTTCCGGATTTCCTAGGAAAAACAATGACAGTATTGAAAACTCACGTACTTCCATTCATATTCAATAATGATTGTGTTAGTGGAAAAGCTCTAACTATAAAAAATCTAGATCAATTAAGTGTTTATTTAGATAAAGAAATTACTAATTCAAAAATATGCAAATCATTATCCGGTTTTGATGAATATGTCACCATTATTTGATATGCCTTACCATTTACTCTTTTTTACATTGATTTGTGGTCCTTTCTTTTTTGATTTGCTTGGATCATACGCATCATCTTCATCGTCTGACCCAATATTTTTTGAGATTTCCCAAAATTCTTTGGCACCTAAACGAAAGTCAGGGTGACTCTCGGCTTTATACCAAAATATTTGATCGTTTAATTTGTTCGATTTCGCATTGTTATTAATAACCAAGCATTCGTAATTTTCAGTTGTCTGATCCATAACTCCACAAAACGACTCCAATGTTGGAAACATACTCGCATAATTTTCCCATATACGTTTACGGTTTGTCAAGTAAGGTTCTCTTAATATAAACACATAATCTATATTTGTTCTTAAATTGGGAGGAATACCCAATGGATATTGCATAGTAATAATTAACATGATTTTCCAATGACGGCCATTCATAAACAATAAACGCATCATTTTATCACGAGTCCAAGATTGGTCGTATAGACAATCATCTAAAATTACAAAACATCTTGGGTCAATTGTTGTCCGTTTATACTCTGCTAACTGTTTATTTACTTGCTTTAATACCGTTTTTTGTCTACGTAGTACATTCTCAATAAGCACTGTATTATATTCTTCGTGGATAAAGACTTTCGGAACATGTGCTGCATAAAATCCGTTACCGGCTTCAGTTCCCGACATCACTGTACCAACTGGAATATCTTGATGATAAAATAGCAAATCTCTAACCAAAAACGATTTTCCTGTATCACGACGACCTATCATAACAATTACCGGTCCCTTGTTTTCATCCGGTTTAAATGTTATTTCACGCATATTAAATTTTTTTAATTCAAGAGTCATTCTGTTATCAATACTTTATAATGATATAATACTAAAGTATTATAAACGAGTACATAATGTTATTGGTTTGAAATTCTATTATTTTTTGTAATTAATCCGTATATAATATTATTTAATTACTATGACCTCTCATACATTAGAATCCAAATTTTTGATTGGGTATCATAAACCCAAACATTTAGACGGTTCGAATATACCATCTTTGATTGACGGGTCGACTACTTTAGATGTTTCATCTAATAATGTTTATAATCTACAGAATTATAACCCTATCTATGATTTACATTTCACTATGTCCAACAAAAATCATGATTCTATTCAATTAAACCATTGTTATCATTTTAGAAATAACAATTTAGTTACCGATTCTCATTTCAACACATTGAATAAACCTTCCTTTATTAAATATTCTCCGTTACTTGACCCACTTCGATACATGGTTGGTAAATACGAAGACGATAGAGAATTCCTTACTAATTTACCCTATTCCAATGCTATATCCACTGATATATCACATAATGTGCTTCCGAAATTAAAATCTACTAACAATTGTGCTTATGTAGACACCTTCTTTTGTTATCTCAGTAGTATGACTATGCATACTCATAATATCACTAACTCTCTTGACTTTTACGGGTCATATCTAGGCATACAATCGAATCATAAATGTATTATCACTGACGATATTGATTTTTTAACCTCATCCTATTTTTTTAATGAAAATATAAATAATTTATTTACCTTGGAAAATGTAAGCAATGATGAAGTCATGACTGATGGTTCTAGATGTAAACGTAATAAACTATGTATATCAAAAACAAATAAATATAGTCTTAATGCTATCAAACTTGATGATATTATTACCGATATTCAGTCTACTATAGAACCAATCGATTCATGTATTATATATGATGAAGCAATGAATGAACGCAATATTGACAAAAACGAAACTATGGACGACGACACGTCCAGTAGTAGCGATGACAGTTCACTCGCATATACGACCGACTCAAATGAAAGCAATGCCGACTCTGACGATGAAGATGATTGGGAAACTGAAAGCGATGAGACCGAATGTGATGGTTCAGAATTGTCGGCAGACGAACAAGAAAAATACGCAATTATAAAAGATTTCCCAGTACAGTTAATTTGTCTTGAAAAATGCGACGGAACGTTCGATGACCTATTTACAAATGGAGAGATTACAGACGAAATCGCATCTAGCGCACTTTTTCAAGTAATTATGTCATTAATTATATACCAAAAATTATTCTTGTTTACTCACAACGATTTGCATACAAATAATATTATGTATATTAATACTGAAATTCCATATCTATATTATAAATTCGAGAACAATACATATAAAGTTCCTACTTTTGGTAAAATTTACAAAATTATTGATTTTGGACGCAGTATTTATACATTTAATAATCTTGTATATTGTAGCGACAGTTTCGCACCCAGCGGAGACGCCGATACGCAATATAATACCGAACCTTTCTTTAATGAAAATAAACCGAGAATTGAACCGAACATGAGTTTTGATCTTTGTCGATTAGGTTGTTCTATTTACGATTTTATTATTCCCGACCAACTTGAATACCAAGATTATGATGAACTACAAAAAACTATACATCGATGGTGCCTTGATGATAATGGTAAAAATGTATTATACAAGAAAAACGGCGACGAACGTTATCCCGATTTCAAATTATATAAAATGATTGCACGCACCGTACATAAGCATACTCCGCAGGAACAACTCAAATTCGACTACTTCAATCAATATTTGAGTGTAACTGACACTGCTATTGATAATATCATGAATATTGATACACTTCCCACCTATTACTAATATTACAGGATTCAGGATTTTAGAAATACCTAATTGTTTTGTTGTGATATTGTATGACTCAGCCAAACAATTTATGTATTGTGTTCGACAATTATTATTCCACGGACCTGGCATCACCTATAATTGTTTTCATACATCAATAATGTCGACTACAGAACCATCAAAGCAAAAAAAGGTTCGATTTTCAAATATTATACAGGTTCGTATTATCCCTCCACGAACACATACCATTACACGATAAAATTGAAAAACTTTTTGATATGAGAATCAATTTATACTCATATCAAACAAACGATATTATATTTACAATGATGGTTACAGTTTCTATCACATTACTTTCTATTATTATTTATTACGCAGTTAATAATTATCTACATCCGCCTAGAAACGATATTAGACATGTTATTCTATTATTAGGATGTGCTAATCCCATAATACAGAATCAACGAATTCAATCTGTAATTACTTACATCAACTCGAATTCAGACCCAGTTACCTTGTATTTATCAGGAGGATCGAACAACGGGAACGTCGAGACAGAGGCATCTATTATGCAAAGGAAAATTCAAGACGTACATCCGAATATTGACATTTATACCGACCATACTGCTACTAATACTGCGGAAAATTTCGTTAATTTTAGCAAGTGGATGCAGGAATCGGATTTGAAAGAATCAGATAAAGTTATAATTACTACATCCGACTTTCATAAAACACGGGCGGAGAAACTCTTTAATGGGGTTATTTCTGAAATTACTCCTGAATGGAACTTGAGCGTCAGTGATTGTCCCTCATGTTGGGAATCCGAGCCTATACATATGAAAAATGTCGACGCAGATATCTTTAACGCATTGCGAATACAATTGTAATCTATTTCAAGTATTCCTTTAGAAAATCGTCGGGAGTTAGGACTGGTATTCCCAACTCTTCGGCTTTTTTCATTTTGGATGAGACGTCATCCATACTTTTCGTTATCAGAAGAAAAGTATTTTTTGTAACACTATTATCTAATATACCACCGTGTTGTTCTAGTAATGACAATACTCGAGCATCACGCACTTTTGTCATCACTATACGCTTGCCATTCAATATATGATTACTATCTTTAGTTACCGGCGTTGATCTTTTTGGCGAGCGCGTCAACATATTTGATTTTCCGATTTCACGTAAGAAATTTATAAAATTACTCATGTTGTCCAAAAAACTAGACGCGTTTTCTTTACCGATTCCGTCTATTTCAATTAACCTCGCATGTTTTTCATCTTTTGAACTGACCGATGTCAATACATTTGGATATCTACTCATAATCAAATTTATCTTCCTTTCTCCTAGGCCACGCCCAAGCATATTTGATGCCGACATTATTTTTACAAGACTTGCCTCTTCCAACTTCAAACGGATACCATCATAGATTTTATCGACCATCTTCTCACCGAATCCCTCTACTGTTTTAAAATCTTCTTTTTTCATATAAATAATCTTGGCGATTGTGTTAAATCCCGCTTTCATTAATCGATTTACATTACCAGTTGATAACCCGTCCACCTTCAATGTAGTAAAAAAATCGGTTATGTTTTTTTGCTGGACGACCATATTATCGTTTATATTATTCAATACGATATCCACTTCACTCTCCGTCCAATGATACGACTCCGTTGGCATCTTCGCTACTTCCGCGGGAACCGTTACCGACTGTATATATGGGATCACATCACCACTTCGGATAATACGGATCACCGCACCTATGCCGATTTTATTTGATTCTATAAACTTACCATTGAATCCCGTCGCATATTCAATATTTACGCCACCTATATTTATTGGTTCTATTCTCACGCGCGGTTTTAGATAACCATTCTTACTTGGACTCCATATGACATCTATCACTTTTGCTTCGGCGACCTGATCGGATATTACCATTTTGAACGCAAATGACTGTTTCGGATTTCCTTCAATTCGATCATATTTATTGTCATCACTTACTATAATACCATCTATATCATACTCATAATGTTCTCTCCAATCTACAAGGATTTGTGATAACAGTTCATTTGTCACGTTGGCAAATGTCGCATTTCTTACAGTATTAAACCCATTTCGTATCAGATATTTCATCTGTTCTTGGGGTTTCATTGGAGGATGAATTACTTCATATGCTATAAAATCCATATCACGTGTCTTTTCATCAATTGTAGTACTGTTTATAATACCAGAAACCAAATTTCGAGCATTTGAAAACCTCGATTTATATTTATCATGAAATGTTTTTTTTGATAAAATAAATTCACCACGAACTACCACGTCTTTCATTATTGGCAATTCTAACGCACGCAGTAAATGAGTTACGTCTTGTCCTATACTACCATCCCCTCGTGTGTATAAATTTCGAGTTTTATCATTACTAATATACATGCCACTTACCCCATCCAATTTACACGACAATACATAGGGGCCTTTATAATCATTCGTCCACGAATAGAGAGCATTGGTTGTTGGTTTTATTTTATCCATCGATGGCATAAAATACGGTAAAGTAACCTTATTTTTTTTTATAGGAGCACCTATGTTATCCAGTAACTGATTCGCAGGGAATTTTCTTTCGAAATATTCCTTGATAATATCATATTCATTGTCAGTCATCATGGATTCATCGTTATAATAAGCATTATTCAATGATTTTATTAACGATTCAAATTGTTTCTCACTTAAACTATCGAGTACACTTATTCCTTGCTTTTTGAACTTTTCTACAAACCGACTTGCCATTATATATATAGTTATGTGAAACTTTTATGTTCTTTCATATAACTAAAACCCTGGATCTCCCGTAAATATTTCAGTTGCCGACGGTTTTAACGTTTTATTATCAGTTATTACGTTAAAAAAGTCGGTCATTCGACCATTTGTTAAAAAGTATACACCTATGGCGACTATACTACTCGCTAACACAACTACTGAATCGCGAATCACATTTTTTAGTGGTTTCCACTCCTTACTTACATACTTCATATCCACCATCTTTATCATAAAAAACAAAAATGTAACAAATGCTGAAAGTAGTAACACTTTTTCCATAATTAATATATTAATTTTCTCATATTTATATTTCGAATATTACGCACTACTGCCTAAATTAGTAAAGTTCTTCAACATCGTTTAATATTATTTCGTCGGTATTCTTCGTTTCACTGCCCGCAATATCACCTAATTCATCGAAGTCATGAAGGTTGATCTGTTCGGTTGAGATCTGAAGTCGGTCATCATCGTCGGATTCTTCTTCTAAATGTCTCTGCATCGCTCGTTCAGTACTTATTTCTTCTAACCTTTCGATGGATTTTGGCGCATCGATGGTTTTTAAATCATCATTCTCATCCAATATCGCATCTAAATCGTTAAATGATAATTTCGTTACTACCTCCTCGTTATCTATATTTTGAATTGATGGTACTACTTCAGGTACAGGCTCATCCTCAACTGACTTTTCTTTCACGATTGGTGTTTCCTGTGGGGCTACTTCTTCTTCCTCTTCTACATCTTCGATTATTACCTCTTCTTCCTGTTCAACACTTTCATCCATATACGCGCGAATAATTGCTTCGGTTGGAATGCTTTCACGAATCGATATTAAAATACTCTCTTGAACCATATTCTCCAATTCACGATTATTCTTCTGTCCTTGTAACGGACTTACGTTTTTGTCAAATAAATACACATTTGAGTACACCTTTCGGGCAACGTTTATGTATACCTTGTGAATAAAACTATCCAGTTTTGGAATAGATATGTCAATCTTTTTTTGTTTATTACCAACACGCACACAAGTTAGTACCTTTAATTGAATAATGTGGACGCATGTTATCAAATCTTCTAAATAATTACATCCACTACGTTCTATGATTCGCTTTCTTTCTTCCTCGATTATTTCATTATTCCATTTCGGAACTCGAGATAACAGATTTTGAAAAGTCATCAAGTATTTATTGGATTCGTCGTTTTCTACACATAGTTTCCAAGATTCATTGAAAATTGACCGTGTACCACCTATTATTAACGGAGTTAGTGTACTAACTAATCTTGCACACCATTCGTTTCTTGATTCATTCAAGTTGGATAAAACAAAATCGTCCATCTAATTATATTGTAAATACACTTTTTAAACCTGCATTTGAACGTAAATACAAAAAATCCATTAAATACAATAATAATAATTTCTCACTACGAAATTCTGATTTTATTGTGTTAAAACATAAGATTATTTCATTCTTTTTTCTTTTTTCAATCGTGTCCGAATAATTTATCCAATCAATAAAGTCTAAACATGATAATCCTTCATTGTATAGATCTTCCGAAAATCGCATTACTTCCATATGATCGTCCTTATTTACACCTGGAATTTTGTTATCTATCCATTCTATACTCTCATTTTTTAAAGGTTCTATATTTGATTCGATTAAACGTTGATGTAGATTTTCGATCTTACTATTTTCAATATATTCAGGAACATATATTTCGCAAAATCGAGATAGAATTGGATTCAATAATTTATGCTTGTTCTCCACTATAATAAAAAAACGAGTATTATAACTAAATAGTTCTATACATCTACGTAACGCCGACTGCGCATCTATGGTAAGGAAATCAGCATTCACTAAAACTATCGTTTTAAACATTGTACCGGTATTTGATTGAATGTTCGTCTTCGCGAAAAACTTCAAATCTTCTCGAATAAACTTGATTCCTTTACCATGCGCACAATTTACGGTCATTACATTGTATTTTATCTTTTGTCTATCTCCATTATAGATCTTCTGAATGAATGTATCTACTATATAACGCTTACCTGAACCCGATTCACCATGAAAAATTATATGCGGAATCTTGTTCGTTTTGTGAAAACAGTCCAATTTATCATTTATATTTTTATGCGTGTTCTTTATATTTTCGCTTATCATACTCATTGAATGTATATGTATACATGTTTATATATCGGTTTATCCATTTATTCAATATTCGTTTTCACAATATTTAATTGCTTTGTAAATACATATCGTTCTTGATGCATTGTTCGTCTACCCAAATTACAACCTAAACATGCTATCATCAAATTGTCGGCATTATGCCCCTTTGAATTATTTATACGCTCTAACGTCCATTGTTTCGGATCTCGTACATACTCGTAGAGAAGTTTCACCGGCTCTCGACAATAGTAACAAATATTATTTGACTCTCGCAGTAATTTTACAATACCTTCTTTCGTTATAAAATCTTCCTTGGAATAACGCTCTTTCAATGTATCTTGACTGCGATAACTACTTATTTTCTGACGAATACTATCGTGAATAAATCGACTTTGTTTTGTAGTCTTCTCATTTTCGTTTTCTAATTCACGAATATAAATCAATTGTTGAGAACATTCCAAATCCTCCTCAGAAAATTCCCATTTTTTATGATTCGTTATGACTCTTTTTTTGGGAACCCTTGATTTCTTTTCTTCTTCTCTTTGATGCTTCTCTTCTTCCAATTCATCCTTACTTTTTTTGGGTGTCATATCAACCATTATTTTTTTTGTAGACTCCATTGTTAGATAGATATTGATATTTTTTATATACCTATCAAACGTCCTAAATGCGTATTCAAAATACTGGCATGTTATAATCACGAAATCCTTTTGTTACTTTGTTCTTGTATTTGGAATTTACATTTTTCGGTATCTTACTTCTTTTCGATTTTTGATATCTTCGCTTCGGTACAAACGTACATACATTCTTTGATGTTATGCGCTTTCTTCCGTTGCTTGTTCTCAAATATCTATTTGGAATTCTTTTCAATTTGTAGTACTCCTCGCGACGAGATAATTTATCCACATCTTTATTGGTTACGTCAAATAACAATCCGTATACGTCTTTTGACCCAGTTTTTGTCTCTTCTAATCCCAATACCATTTCATTTTTATGAGTTACATTATATCTTTTCTTATAACCAAACCGTTTATCTATATATGCAGGAATATTTCGTTTTGTTTTTCGATTACCTATTGTCTTACATCTACTTTTATTGTTTACCAAAGAACCATACCCGAATATTGTATCGCATTTCATTATTTATGTATTAGTATGACATTTTACTACTTGAGAATATTGCAAAAATACGCATAAATAAATGGGTGAACTAATTAGAATTTGACGTTTTTACATGTCCTTTTTCATTTGAGGATTATAGTTTGTAATATTGATAAATTATATCACGGCTAGTATGTAATGCGATTTGTTGAATTCATAGTAGTCTACCAATTATCGTTTTACACTTTTGTTTTT
>Ga0209533_1002121_pt1 | contig 18294 bp, 21 predicted proteins | sample COG_04_FD_184748 | JGI IMG/M metagenome (GOLD analysis project Ga0209533, IMG submission 184748) | Pelagic Microbial community sample from North Sea - COGITO 998_met_04 (SPAdes) (version 2) | ecosystem: Environmental > Aquatic > Marine > Neritic zone/Coastal water | place: Helgoland, sampling...
AGAATCGTTGTTCGATGATGCCATGCCCGGATTCACGAAATATGATTTGGTAGGCACCCCTATCATCAACTTATGCAGTTGCTCTCCCGCTGCTTCGCCGTAATATTTGCATTTTATACTATCTACATTACTATCGTCTATTTTTTCTTCATGTAAATTCATTCGTATATATACTTCTTTTGTAGGAATGCCAGATTTTTTCATATTAATATCACACAATAGACTGTTAGTTTTTAATATTTGTTCAAATCGTTCAATGTCTTTGTTTGATATACTATCTGTTTCTGTTATTTCATGTCCTTGAAAATATCTCTTGTATAAATATTTAATCATATTATGAAAGTCCTTTGTATAATTTTTATTGGATACCATACTTTCATGGTTGGTTATTAGCTCTTGGAATTCTACATTATTAATAACCCGATTGGGGTACTTATATTCTAACAATGTAGAATTTTCATAGTTCAAGTATTCAAGTGGGAATTTATTTTTGTATTTTTCGTCCATTAATAATGATTGCTTTGGCTCTTGTAACAATAATGCATGTTTATTGCTGTTTGCCCAATTTTGAAATAAATATGTTTTATAAATCAATTGATAATACAATGGATGGTTTATGATGTCATTATACAATGTGACTTTTTCAATAGTGTGTTCTTTGTTATTGATTTTTAAATGTGAAAATAATTCATATTTGGTTTTATCAAACGACAATGGTCTATATGAACTGGACAATGACAGATAATCAGATGACTTGTGTAGATTATCAATTATTGGAAATTTCGTAGGAAATAATATTTCTAACATAATCATCATGTTCTCTTCTAGTAGCGAATTCATCTCTTCCTCATTGTTAAATATTAGGATTTCTTCTCCTTTTGACATTACACGATTAAACTCTCCCTGATTAAAAAATATATTCACTCTGTCCTTATAATTTCCAATTTTACGAAGTAACGTCAAAGGGTATTTATATTTATATGTAAAAAATGGAATATCATTTAACGACAAACGCTGTGATTGTTCTTGTTCATCTTTTTCTGGTATAACTAATTTATTCATTGTCAATAATTCAGGTGTATCTTGTATATTTGTCTCTATCATGATATTCAAAAGAAATACATCTAAACTATCATTTGTTTTTGGCCAAATATCATCATTATATACTTCCATATTTTCTTTACTTATTTCTGGTGTATTTTCCATTTCAAACCTATTTATATTATACATACAATTTTATTATTAATTGTGTGTATTAATTGAATTCTTCATTATTTTAGGCTATAGCTTTCAACGGAGGTGGTTTTATTTTGTTGTTTTGCCTTTTCCAGTATTTTTTCCGCTTTTTTGATGTCTTCATCTGTAATTTGTTCGTTTTCACCGTCGGTTTCTAATAAACTTTGATGATAGTCTTTAAATTCTTCTGGTAATATGCAAAACATGCTGTCATCATCTAATAAATAATCCATAATGATCAAATAAATAGTCATTATTGTAAATGCTATATAAATGTCTCTTGTTCCCATCCAAGCTATAGTAAAAACTAATAGATATTTACTAAATGTATATTTCAAATATGATTCCACGCTTTTGCTTAATTTAATATTGACAAATCTTGATACTATATTTAAAGTTATAATCATAATGCCTGCGAATATTTTACTATCATTAATGCGTTTTATATGTGAATGTAAAAACTCTAAAACCTCTGAAAATGTTGATTTTTTCATGACCTTTATATATTTACATATTATTTTTCATCCTTAGAAAATTTAGGAATCATCTCAGTTTCTGTCTTCATGCGCTTCTCTATTATTGAAAAATCACATGTCCCATCACACGGGTTGCATTTATCCTGTTTATAATTTACTTCAGGAAACACATGTTCTATCATGTCGCCTCGGACATTCATATCTTTGTATTTTAAGATATTTCCCTCACAGTATTGTTTTCTAAATTCTTCGGGATATTCGTCTTTATTTTGTATTTGCTCAAATGATTCTTTTACACGATTTTCAGAATTATAACTGCTCTCTAAATTTGACATAGTTTCTGTGGTACTAATCCCTTTATTTTTTGAACATTCGTTATTTTGCATACCTTCAACCATATTTTCATCGGCTACCTTTTCTTTTCCCTCTGTTTTTTGTTCAAACATGTTTTTCATCATGTCATCCATGTTTAGCATGTTTTCAATCATTTCATTCTGATAATACAAAATTATGAGAGAACATACCAATAGGCCGACTTTTTTATCCAGAAGTGTGTAATATATTACGATGAATACCGCAACTAACTTTCCTAAAACTGTATGAGCAATTAATGTAAATTCATTAGAAAATGAAAGCAACAAGTACAAAACAATGATTGGGATAAACTGAGTTAAAATATTTTTCATTTATGTAGTATCATACTATTTTTTTAGTCATTTTTGTGATTATATTTGCAAAATTAAAATATACTTATTTTTTAAGTATAAATAATTAAACTATGTCATCTTTAGTCACATCTGCATCTACATGGATAAGTAATGAAACGCCTAAAAAACGTCTTCCTACTATGCGAAAAACTATAAAAAAGAAATCAGATGTACTTGAACGACCAGGCGATGAGCCAGACTATGATAAGTTAAAACCGATTAGCATAGAAGAAATGCAAACTTTGTCTAATGACAGAAGCGATCGTGTGAATGACCTATTGAATCAAATGTCTGACATAGGTGATAATGACAATAACTTAGGCGATTTCAATCCAATTAGTCCCCCCGCTATACAAACCAAAAAGGATATGCAAAGCATGGAATATTCCAAAGAATATAACCCTACTGTATCTACATATTTAGAAGCTTCTACGTCTCATAAATATAGGGCTAAAAATGATAATATTGAATACGGTGCTAATGACAGTAGCAGTACAAAATTAAGCAATTACAATAAAAGCTACGAACCACCTGCTTCCAAACCATATTACGCAAATATGGGCATTAGCAATGATAGTAAATCATCTACTAACGATAAGCTTATGGAAAGAATTAATTACATGGTTCATTTATTGGAAAATCAACAACATGAAAAAACCGATAACATAACCGAGGAGTTTATACTATATACATTTTTAGGCGTTTTTGTCATTTTTGTAGTAGATTCATTTGCTAAATCAGGCACATATAAACGTTAGTGTAAAATGCAAAAAATTGATTGTATATATCTATTTTTTTTGATAATTATATACAATAATATTACAGTCTTAAAATATGGAGGCCCTTTCACAATTACCACTGGAGTTAGTGTGCATTATATTTGAATACAATCCAGAACATAGAGCACATATGAAATTATTGATGGCAGAATTAGATTATGAAATGAATGTTGTTCTATGTGATAACGAAAATTGTGAAAAAGAATTTCACATGACGAATGCTTACGAGTACAAATTCTTATCTAATACATATTACTGTTGTAGTGCTCATTGTAGTTCATATAGTAGTTGGTCTTCAAATTATGACTATAGAAAATTTAGAAGAATTCGTCAAACTGTTCCTCTGCAAACTATTTAACAGATAATACAAAAAACATATGGGCGAAAGGTGTCCAGAATAAAATATTTCCATAATATATAACCATTCTTATATTATGTCAGACACAAATGTACGTAAAGGATCAAGAGTAAGAAATATACCGGAGTGGTTGAAGGCTGATGAATATGATAAGATTATAGACAGAATTCACGTACCTACTACTGAACCACGAATGAAAAGAAAATTAACAGGAGAAACTTGCGATTATTCACAAGTAAAAGGTGTGGTAGATGAATTATCTGAAACATTTGCTAACTTAAAAGTAAAGGATAAGGCTGCATTATTAGATGAATTAGATGATTTATCTGGAACATTTGCTGACTTAGGAATAAATAAGAGAAGGAAGATGAATGGAGGTGGAATTAGCATTTCTGGTACAGGATTAATACTGTATCTAATAAAAGATGCAATGGAAGTAGGGATCAAAGAAGTAAAAGATGCATCATTTGACATATTAAGTAAAGGACTTATTATATTAGAACAAACAGCTAATTTAGTATCTAATAATAATGGTTGTGCTGAACAATTTTTATATCAATTGTTAGGTGATCGTCTAATGGCATTTTTTAAATTTTATTTGCTTGGAGTATTTTCACAAGAAGCTATTCAACAAAATCCATTAATCATATTAAATAAATTATTAGAGTTATTTATTTTTCTAGTAAATCATAGCCAACATGGCATTGGAATTACATTAACAACAACATGTGGTTATTTGATATATCATTATTCTAGTTATTATGGTAAAACATTGAAAGATAATGCTGATACATCTTTAAACAGTATAAGTAATATATTAACAGAAATTAGTGAAGCCAAATCAAAAAACGTAGTTGAAAATGTAAATAGTAAAGCCATGGAATTAACCAAAAAATTAAAAGCTTATAATGAATCAATAAATAAAGAGTCTGCGACACATAAAGATTTAATGCGAAAAATAGGGCTAGGTCTTACTGGCCAACATTTAAAGGATATAGAATATAAAATTAAGGACATAACCAGCGTCATGACACAAGAACAACTAAAAACAAAATTAGAAGAGTTAGATGATCTTCCAGAACCAGAACAGGTACCTGTACCTGAAACTGTACCTGAAACTGTACCTGAAACTGTACCTGAAACTGTACCTGTTTCAGTTTTTGATGGATTAACTGGCGGAAAAAGAAAAGGGAAAAGAAAAACAAAGAAAAATGCATCAAAGAAAAGTAATAAACTAAAGAAAAACGCAAGAAAAAGCAGGAAAGCTAAAAAATAAATATTTTACACGTTTGAAGATTTAAGTTCGCACACATTATAATAAAAAATATATAGATATTTTTTTATTATATATAGTATCGTAATGGATAAAGATGAGAAAATGAAAGTGACCAACACTGACTTGCTCGCCAATAGAAATAGATATTCAATTGATATTCTGGAAAAAAATATTAAACATCTTGATGAAAAAATACTTTTAGCAACACAAACGCTTACCCCCGAGTTTTGCGTTAAATATATATTAGATTTAGATATTGAAGGAGGTGGTGAAGAGTCGTATATATTTGACGTGTGTTACATATTAGAATTCCAAAAACATATTACAGAAAAAGAGTTGCAAGATTTAATAAATTAGTATATATATATTATACAATATGTTATCTGAAAAACAAAGTCTCATGTATTTTTTGTTTGGATGCATACCTATGCGTATCATATTAGCGATATTACCTTTATACATAAATGAGCATTGGCTATTTTTATATGGACTCGTTTTATTTGGCATTGCATGTTCATTTTTATATTTGTACTTTACAAATTCACGGTTGAACGCTTTTGAGGCGGGTGGATATACATGGTGGGCTAACTTTAGATTAATACATGGTCTATTGTATTTGGCAGCTGCTATATATTCTTTTCAGGGCAAAACCATAGCATCAATACCTCTTATAGTTGATACACTGATTGGATTAGGATTATTTATACACAATCGTTTGTAATTGTTTATCCAACTTTACAATATGTTAATTTAGAACAAATATCCTTGATTTATTCAAAGGAGAACCCGGATAAATATAGTTATACAAATAATAGGCGGTTTTATTTTTGAAGATGGGACTGTATTTCTTATTCCAGAATTGAAATAAAATGTGATTATGTCCAATGTCTTCAAATAATAACATGGTAAATGACGTATCCTTTCTTATAATTTCACGAAGGCTATTCATATAACCAGCATAAAATATTTCAGTTGATAAACAATTCATTACACTATTTATACATTGTAATGTGTTGGTTTCTACGTCTTCGTAGTACATTTTTGCGTCCTTAAAAAAGTAAAAACCATATATATGTTCCTTTGCCTTTAAACAGTATATGTGGATCAATTTATTCTTCAACATCTCTAGTATATTCCCCACATCTGGAAATATCAAAATATCGTATAATTTGGTTTTTGAACAATAGTCATTGTTGGTGTAAAAAAAATCAGTATATATATCTAGATTATCGCTTGTGAGTTGTATCACGTGATAGTATTTCGGCAACTTAGGTATTGCATGGTTTCGTAATTTATATGTATATGTATCATATTCTACTAATGGAACTATTCCATGAAACAATTCAATTTCTTTTTTGATCAATGAACAGTTTATATTGGGTGTCTCAATTCGTTGGTGATATTCATGTGTCTGTATAAGTTTTCTGTATATGATAGTCATTTCGTTACATCTGCTCACACATAGATAATCTATAAAATATATGGGCAATTCAGTATAATTTTGAGATGCATTATTCTTATTTATATGCCAAAAATTCAACTTCCGCGATGTTACGCAACCCAACGGTTTATATTTACGCAATAATTGAGAACCTAAAGAGAGATCAAATGTCTGTTCATATTGATGTTCAAAATAAATGGACACCTGCGATAATTCAGATTGACCAGTTAAATATGCGTGTAAGTCATTGGAATTAATAGTGTGTATAATGCGATCTGTATTTATGTAATAGCATTGCATCATATCAATTATTTGTTTCTTAGTGGTCTCTTTTAATGTTACATATTGATTGGTTTGTATATGAGAGGGATCGTAATATTTAGTTTTTGCAGGGACATGCTTATTTACACAAAATGGGACAGAATAAAATCCTCGTATAAAATCATAAGTATGATAAACAGGCTGATTATTCCAAAACGGGTATTTTAACTTGATATAGGCAAAAAATATTAATGTATATAGGGTTATTCCATACAAAATATAATGTAACATGATTATTATATTTTGTTATAAATTTTTGGATTTTACAACGGACGTTCAAAATAATATAAATACTGATTTGAATCACCATTCATAGATTGCATAGTCGTCTTTGCATGTTGTAAAAAACCCGCCCGTTTTGCGTAGCTGAGTATAACTTCTAAATCCTCCATATGCAAAGTGATTTCATTTTGACGAATGTGTTTGGTGTCTAAATCAGTCATTGTTTCTATGAATGTAACTTCATCTGTTTGTTTAGATAATTCGTAATTTCCCTTATATTCAAAATCAGTAAATATCGCCTTGGTTTTAAGATTGCATCTTTCAGGTGTAATGGCGGTTCTTTCTGACATAGCCATTTCATGTGGTATAATCTTTTCAAATTTATTTTTATCAACTAAATGAATTATCAAATATCCTCCAGGTTGCATCCAATGATAGCAGTTGCGAAAGAACTGCAGCTTGTCCGATAAGTTGTAAATAGTAAAATAGGTACATAATACGTGTGTAAATGTATGTTTTTCAAAACTCATTGGCTCCAGTATATCACCATGGAGCACTTCAATGTCCGGATACGAGTCTTTTGAATAGTCTATCATCTGTTGGGACTTTTCTATTCCATATGCATTATACCCAGCCTCATTTAATTCATTCAAAATGTGCCCAGTACCACTGCCAACATCTAAGAATACACTATGTTTTGTAGAAGGATTCGTTGTATTTAAAATATGGATTAATTCTTTATCTACTCTTTTATTAACACTGTGCAACGAGTCGTACATCTCTGCATAAAATGTATCCATCGCATCTTCATTCCGTTTGACTACAAAAGGTTCTTTTTGATGAAACCCTTCGCGGTTACTTTGGGGGGTATGAATACTGCGATATAATATTAATAATATTACTAAAAATGCAAATATTAAAGACCATTTGAGAAAAAATAGATTCGGATTTTTGGTAGTGAGTATGTTATAAATAGTTTTGAACATTAATATAATATATACTGTTTTTATATATTATACTCTGTCTAAAGTTTTTTACATAGTATTTCTTAACTGGGTTCGTGTATGGTTAAAAAATTGGTCATTTCCTATATGTGAATTCTGTAAATTAGGATGCAACGAATTATCAAAAGAGGGTTTATTGAATAATTTTGGATGAGGTTGAGGTTCAGGACGCGAAATGACATGTACTTTATATAACTCACTTTCACTGGTAGGTACATATACCCCTTGTGGTGCGCCATGTTGCAAAGCAAAGTTTTGATTTCTTAAGTTTGTCTCTAAATCAACATTGCTAAAATATCCAGAGACGGGTGCTTTATTTGTGCCTGGATTAAAATTACCAGATAAGCGGTAATTCGTGTATGTAGGGTGCGCTTCTTTCATGCCGGGTTGTCTATCTACTATGGGAAAATGAGAATATTTGGTGGATACTGGTCGTAAATCAAAGTTGGGTTCTAATGCACTGTCTGGGAATTGTCTAGTGCTCATTCTATCGTTTATCTCATCTACGCGTTCAAATTGACCATATCTTACGCCTTGTTCGACTCCATGCATTTTATTATTATTTTCATATAAATTCATTCAACTAAAATATATAGTATGCACATAAAATAAAACACACGAATAACTATATAAATATTTCCAGAATTATGTATATAATGCCGAATATTACTTTTTCTACTTGTTGGTATAATTTCAAAGCTAAATTTCCTTCAAATATTTATCAAACATGGATACATAACATGCTTTCCTATGCCAATAACTATTATCTAATCATATATACTGATAACGATGGGTTTGAATTCTTAGAGAAATATATAAAAGAAAACATCATGATTATTATCAAACCATATTGTGAATTCCATACATATAAATATATGAAAAGCTGGATTGATAATCACGAAAAAAATGTGTTATTGAAGAACAATGTTGATTGGCGCGTGAATATGTTATGGTCTGAAAAAATACATTTTGTAAAAGAAACCATGGTAAATAACTATTTCAATACAGATTATTTTGGATGGTGTGATATTGGATATTTCAGAGATACGACACGTGATACATCAATGCATAAACTTGGCAATTGGCCGAATCAACCCAAAATTAACGGACTTGCGAAAAACAAGATTCATTATGCTATTGTGAATAATAATCAGTCTTATATGCAAGATCTATACTCTTTAATTAACAATAAAAACAGCTATAATCTACCAAAACAACCTATTCCTCCCAACCAAATATCAGTAGCAGGGGGATTCTTTATAGTTCATAAAAATATGGTCAATTGGTGGCACGATATATATTATACAAAATTACAGTTATATTTTGATAACAACTATTTAATTAAGGATGATCAAATGATTATTATCAATTGTGTCCTTGAGAATACGAATCAATTCCAGTTATATAGAGAAAACGATAAAAACTACGACAACTGGTTTATGTTTCAAAGAATATTATTAGAATAAAATATATAAGAAGATCATTTTTATAATGTGTATAAACATGATCAGCATTTTGATGCCAATTTATAATGGCATTGAATTTATAGACGTTTCTGTTAGCAGCATTCTCCAACAAACTTATGCAGATTGGGAACTTATAATAGGTATAAACGGACATCCTGAAGGATCAATTGTGTATGATAAAGCAAAAGAGTTTGAGAAACAATCGGGTAAAATACATGTATATGATTTTCACAAATTAAAAGGGAAATCTGTCACATTGAATGAAATGGTAAAACTATGTAAATATGAATGGATATCATTATTAGATGTAGATGATAAATGGTTACCTGAGAAACTTGAAAAACAAGTGCCTTATATGGGCACTCACGATGTAATTGGAACACAATGTCAATATTTTGGTGATATGAATATTTTACCAAAAATTCCGCTGGAAGACCTATCAGGTTTGGATTTTCGTAAGGTAAATCCAATTATCAATAGCAGTTGTTTAATCAAAAAGAGCGTTGCTTATTGGGATAAACTATTTGATGGTGTTGAAGACTATGAACTATGGTTGAAGTTATGGACTCAAAAGAAGAGTTTTTTTAATGTTCCTGATGTTTTAGTTTTGCATCGTATACATCGCGATAGTGCGTTTAATGCAAAAGGTAATAATAATAAACTAGGTAAATTACTGGAACTATATAAGTAACGAGCTTTCCATGATCTACTTTTTGTGGCGAGAAATAATATAAAGATATCCCATTGTATAGTATATAATGGGATATCTTATAGTTTCTGGTTGTAATGATAACTATATTTTAACAATGATTGACTTTATACAAAAATACTATGAAAATCATTTAGACTGTAGTAAATTAATAATTTACGATTATGGTTTAAATGAAAATAATTTAAATGAAATTATAAAATATAAAACCAGATATGGTTTTAAAATTATTCAGTTTGATTATAGTAATTATCCGGAACACGTAAAATTAGACAATTATACTGGTATTCACTCCAATTATGCGTTCAAAGTAATTTCTATATATAATAGTTGTCTTGAAAATCCAAGTAAGAAAATCATTTGGATGGATTCTGCAAATAGATTTAATTCTACTACAATTAATGATATATTAAACATTTTACAAAACCAATCTATTTATTCTCCTATTTCTTCTAGAAAAGGTTCAATTGAAAGTATTGAATTACATCATATTGATACAATAAAACACTTTAAATTAGAAAATGATATTCATTTAATTCCTCAACGTGCAAGTGGGTTGTTTGGTGTTGATTATTCATCTATATGTGGGAAACATATCATGAACGAATGGTATAAATGTAGTTTAAATAAAGATATTATTGCACCGGAAGGAAGTTCAAGAAATAATCACAGACAAGATCAATCCGTATTAACGATGTTAATGTATTTATATGAAAAATCAAATAACATAGATTTCACAAATAACACAGTGAATGGTGTTGGTTTTTGGAATAAAAAAGATAATAGTACAATTGATCCAATATATAACAAATATCAAATTGTAAATTTAACTTCAAATACAAAAGAGTCTATAATATATTGTAAAACATACGAAGAAGCGATACACGATTATTGTATAAGAAAAAAAATAATCAAAGATATATTATTACAAAGATACAAAATTAATCTTGTAAAGTAGTTTGTATAATACCCAAGTTGCTTCCTTGTATGAAAAATTCATCATCACTCCAGTAATGTTTAATTTTTATATTCTTTTCAAAAAAATTACACATATAATAATCCATAGGAACGCCAAAATTGGTTTCAATGTTATTCATCCAATGTAGATATTTAACAATTGAATCATATTTCCATATAAAACTATCAGTACAACGAGTATAAAATTTTCTTGATAATCTATATTTATCCACATTTGTTGTTATATCTTCTATATAATTATCATTATTGTAATATATGTGTTTTTGATATCCTGTCGGTGATTGTAAATATGGACTTTTCCAAGTATTCACGCTTTCAATTCCAATATGGATTAAATCCCAATCTTTATCTTTTATCTCATTTAAAAACTCATTAAACTTATTATTATCCTTTCCTAACATTACATCACTTTCAAATACCAAGAACAGTCCTTCCTTATAATTTTTTACAATATATTCAAGATTTGCTTTATAATTTAAAAATAATGATAATTCTCCTCTTTTCATAGGACTAGAACGCAATTGATAAACTAATTGTTCTTTGACGTGTTCATTGTATATTTCTTCTGTAATCGTATGTTTGTATGTTGGACTAATATATTTAATAAAACAATCATCTATATTTTGTCCTTTAAATAAATCTTTTAACATTTTACATCTATCTGGTTCAAACATAGGATTAGATACGCAACATACCTGCGATATATGATTCCAGCATTTTAGACTACACACGCATTTAATATCATTTGCTATATTTTCAATTGTTCTTTCTAATTTATTTTCTATGTTTGGAAATGCATTAGTATTAACCATCTTCAACCATTTTTGTGGTTGTTCTTTCAATAAAATCATTTTTTCAATTATTTCATTAGTATTATTTATATCTTTTAAATTTAAAAAACGGTTTTGATTAATGTAATCGTGCACTTTATCAGATCCCCAATATACAGGTATAATATCGGATAATAATCCATTAATTATTTTTTCAGTAATATATGTATCCTCTCTACTGTTTTCCATAGATATGATAAATTTAAATTGATTTACAAATGAATGATATTCTTTCGTATTATAGTGTGGTTTCAATGCACCTCCTATATTATTTTTATATCCACCAGCATAACACACATTAAAGTGTTTTTCTAGTTCACTTAAAAATTCGGTTCGTTCTTTACCTCTTGGATTAGAAATAATAACACATACATCATTTTTTGGAACAGTAATAATTTCTTTTTTTGTTTCTAATGCATTAACAAAGTTATTAGAGTAAATATATGGAACAAATAAAGGCACATTTACAACATTTTTATGGTTTCGTTCTCCCCATAATACACACGTGTAATCATTTTTATTGCATTTTAGTGTAGATTCACCAGAAAATAAATAAGTATGTTTCCATTGTTTAGTTTTAACCAACGATGAAGAACCAATTAACATATCAAATTCACACAATACTTCACTTTCAACATTATTACCTTTTTCACATGGCTCTCCATATACTTTTTCAAATAAGTTCAAAAAAAAATCAATATGCAAACCTGGATTTGTTTTATCTTCAAAACCACTGAACCATCCATTGAAAGATATTTTCATTATATTACTTATATTGAAAATATATTTATATTATTATATAGTTATAAATATATAGTTATGATTACCACATTTGGAAGTTGTAGAGTTGATGGTATTAATGGTAATAATAATTTGAATAATTCTATATCTTATTTACATAATACGAAAGAAATGATTCAAATGATCAAGATATTAAACAAAGAAATTGTGCTGGAAGAACCATACAATATATTATGTTTTCGAACAGGTATTTTAAATAATAAACCTATAAATATATCAGACAACTATGTTGAAAAGTTTTTAAACTCAAAAATAGTATTATTGGAAATTTGTTCTATTAAAAAATATATACATAATGGCTATTATTTACATCATAATTCAGTTGTATCTGCAACAATAGAACGAAAACCTAATCCAAATACACCTAAAGATATAGTTGAAAATTTTATTGTGATGGAACAAAATTATAATGAATTAGAAGATGATATACTCCAAATAAAGGAAATGCTTGAAGATAAATATTTGATCATAGTAACCCATTATAATTCTAAGCTACATGGTAGCTTTTTAAAATCAAGAAATATGTTAATAACAAATTTAGAACACATTTGTAAAAAATATAATATAGTTTGTATTAATCCAACAAATATATTAAAAAAGTTTAACCAAGATGACATTATTACAAATGATCTTGGACATTATACAAGTAAAGGAAAAACTGAAATTATAAAATATATTGATGAATTTATAAAATCAAACATAAGCAATTAATAAATCCTTTTCTATTAATCCTTCAATAAAATCAACTTTATATTCACTATTTATATCTTTTAATACGTTTATCATTTCACCATAATAATCTTTGAATTGTGTTTCCCCCCAAGGCGTCGTTGTTTTGATATATCTCATATCATCAATACAAATAATATGATCATTTCTAGTAAGTTTTTTTATTGCTTTCAATTCAGCTATTACTGGACATTTAAATATATGTTTTGTGGTTATTTCATTATTATCTATATGGGCATCCAAAAAAAATAAAACCTTCTTTTCTTCAAAATTTTTATTATTAACAATATATTTTTCCAAGTTTGCACTATCGTCGTGTATTAATTCACATTTATTGGAATTAATAAGTTCTTTTAATTGAGGATAAGCATAATCTATCCATTTTTTTTCTAATTCAATACTATATACTTTGTCAAATTCACACATTAAGGCTTTATTAATACTGGATTCTTTCCTTAGTTTATAAAGACCCGTTTCTAAATAAATTTCACAATGATGTTTGTTTTTTATTTCTAAAAGATTAGCTTTGAATGGCATTATATATTTATTATATATATATATATATTTATATTGTTTCAAATTTAAAATTAAACATTTGTATATCTTTACTGAAATAATTTTCTATTAATTGTATAGATTCATCATTATAGTATTTACTGTAATGACAATGGTTTGTTTTATGTATGTTATTATTCTTAGTAAAATTATAATTATTGCACTTTAATTCATTTTTAAATAAATTATCTAAGAATGTATCACTTAACATATCAGTTGTAAATATTTTAATATTATTATTTATATTACCATTTTCATCTTGTAAATAATTAATTTGATTACAAAATTGTCCTTCAAATACATTCATTATATAATTTTTATTTATGGTAATTAATTTTATTTTTTTTAAATTATCTTTATTATCATATACCCATTTCAACCATAAGTTAAAGTTATCATTTATATTATTATCATCACTATAATATGATTTATGATTTTCTTGATGAGATGGATTTTTTTTACCATTAATATATTCTCTTGTCCAGAAATATAAAGAAACCATTCTTTCCCATGGATTACGAACTATAGAAAATATATATGTACTATCAATATTAATATTTTCGATATTTTTCCATGATATTAAATTAAAATGACCATATAAAATATTTCCATTAGAATTACGCTCTAATTGTTTTGTAATAGTTCCGCCTGCTGTTTTAGGTATATGAATAAATAATATATTTTTATCTTTCAGATACATATATATATATACATATAAACATACTCCCTTAATATATCTTATTTACTATTTCATATAACATATAATCTAATTTATTATTTTCAATAAATTTTTCTTTTATTTTTGGGTCAACTATTAAATCGGGTTTATTAGTTTTATTTGAATGTTTATTAACATATTTTATATCAAAATATTTGCATATTTTATTAATAAAATCGTTATCTAAAGAAACTATTAACCCATATTTATTTTTAAGATATTCTTCATTAATTTGAGAACTATCTGTAATACCCATATAAAAAGACATACAGTTATTTATTTTATCATTTGACCCATACCCTTTGTGCTCAGTATTACCAAATAAATCGTAAAATTCATTAAAATCATATTTACTTTTGTAATGATTTGAATAATAATAATGTGAGATTGCCCTATCTAATGGATGACGAACGCACGAGAAATATATAATATTATTTATCATAATATTGTTGATATGTTTTACATATTGATCATTATAAAGGATATGATTTATATATAAGTTATACTTTTTTTCTTTAAAATTAAATATTTCTTGAAAACCTACATCTAATATTTCTTCTTGTTTCCATTTTTTACTTTCTATTAATATATTTCTTATGGTTTCACTACCACACTTAGGAGTTTTAATTAACACGTATGAATTCATATATATATATGTTTATAACAATTTATCTTTAATAACATTATCCATTACCTTATAAAAATTAGTATCATTTTTATCAAATATCATAGATGATATATTATGTATTATTATGTTATCATAATGGCCATATTTTTCTTGTTTAAAACATTTATTACATGTCAATATGATAATTATTTTATATTTCAAATTAGGATACTTTGTGTGAATTAATTCATTTAATTCAATCATATCATCTAAATCATTTTTTAAAGTAAAATTATATTTTTCACTTTCATTATGATGATGAATTGCATGTCCTCTTCGTATAAACAATAATTCTTCTTGACTATTTAATAAATCTATCAATCTTGATATTCGTCTTGTCATCATTTCTTTATCTCTTGGAAAAATGTTATGTACAAAATTAATTTCATAATTTTTATTTATTGTTCCAAATTCAGGCAACAATTCTTTAAAATCATTTTCAAATATTTTTGAAACACCGTTATATGGTACACTCCAATCAAATGGTAATGAAATATTCCTAATATTTTTCTCTTTTAAATATGATGCTATACCACAATCAATACCTAAAGGTATTATAATCATATATGTAATTATATATGATTATATTTAAACTTATCAATAAAGAAATTATTTCAAAAATGGTTGAATAAATACTTCATTAAATTTATCCATAACTTTTTCCGTAGTATCATCTTTATATGCATTCCAATCTTTTTTTTTCATTTCATTTCTATCAAAATCTAATAATATATTTCTCAAATCATTTTCATTATTATACCATAATGCTTGTTTACCTAGTTTATGAACGTGTCCAGGATATCCTATATTTGTACAAATAATGGGTTTATTTTTAATAGAAAATTCACCCATAGATAATGAATATACCTCTCCATCTGGACGTGCCCATAACATCGCATCGCAAGTATTAATAAATTTGACCTTCTGTTCCAAATCAATTATTTTCTCTATATGAATAATATTTGGTAAATTATCACAAAATTTTTTAGTATTACAAAATACAAAATATAAATTTGGGTTGTGCTTTGCTATTTCAAAAACTACCTTTGATACATAAGGTATGTTGAATTGTTCATATCCACCATAACGTCCAAATACACTTGCACTATTGGGTATATTTAATTCCTTTCGCATATCAAGTTGATGATCTGGTAAATTAATCATATGTGGCACAAATGGATATTTACCACCATTTCCATTAACCCATGGAGCAATAGTTGCATATACATCTCCATGTTCTTTTTGTGTATTAAATACGCAATGAATTACACTTTTACATATGGTTTTATCTGCAATTTTACCATCCCACTCACCTGCCTTAATCATATATAAAATATCACAATTCTCTTCTTTCAAAATTTGGTCTGCTTCATTTTTCCAATTATTATACGGTCGTAAAGTAAACTCTCGTTTAAATTTGTCAATAACATCCGGCACATTTCTTTGATCATTACCAGTATACATTATAATACTTTCATTTCCCAAGTAATGTTTATTATAATATGCATAGTCATATACTGATACGGTTGTTCCTCTCTCGCAAAGACAATTATCGTGGAAAGCTATTTTTACCATATAAATATATATTAATATTAAAATGTATATTTATATGGTTTCATCACATCTGTTTAATAACCACAATTATTTAGATATTTTCATACAATTCAACCAGTTTTTTAAAACAAACATCCACACTTAAGTTTTCTTGTATGTATTCCCGTGGGTTATACGATTCTAAGTTGTCTATAAATATATCAAAAGATTTATCTAATTCCGACCCCTCATAGAAGTAATGACCGCACCTCTCGTCCCAGTATGGAATGGTGGTGCAGGGAATATCATTGTATTTTCCACCCACTTCCTGAGACATATATTTAGTATTCCATACTAAAAGTGGAACATTGCAAGACAATGCCTCCTCTATTGCAAATCCTTGACTTTCGTGGGCATCTAATATAATTCCATATTTGCATTGCTGCAAATACTGTAAATAATCTTCTTCTTCATATCTCTTAATATAATCAAAAATTTTGTATTCTATTCCTATTTTCTCTAACAAATTGGTAATTACTTTCAATTCGGAGAGTTTCCTACGTTTAAAATATACAAATACCTTGTCACGAGGTCTATCTATTGGTTTAAACTTTTCCATATCCACTGGAAAAGCAAAAAATTTTACTGGAATAATATCTGTAGCCTTCTTAATTATCCATACATTTCTTGCCCATTCACTTGGCTGTATATATATAGAATTACCATACATATTGTTAATTTGTCGTAGAGAATCGTTTGGAAATGTTGAGAAATGAGGACCGAAAATAAATTTTTTGTTTTTATATTTTGCTGGATCTATTGGATACGAAGGAGAATATATGTTTTCATAATTATTAATGTCGTTTTCACTACCATATTTAAATTTGATATTGTATTTAGTCAGCATCATATTCAAACCATGTCTATTTTTTTGATGAAAGTTTCCGATAATTAGCAAATCAAACATTTCGTAATGCTATATATTATTTTTGCACCCTTGAATATTTCAAATGGGACAGCTTTAAATCGTTTGACAAATAATGAACTTCTTACAGGAAAGTGTCACATTGTTAGATTAGTCATACTGGATGTAAGGTGCGAGGATTAAAATATATGGAAATTATTTACATGCCGTACAAATGTGTATACACAGAAGTGTATACAGAGTGCGACTCGTATTCTTAAACAATATGGAGATACATCAATGAAAAAAATTGACAAGTAAATAATATATAAACATCATATATATTATTCAACACTATGGTAATCATTTGCGACACCCCTTATCCAAACGAAAATCAATTTCGGTCACACTTTGAGACATTTCCTTATCCCCTCAGTGATTTTCAGAAATATGCGATTCAATCTATTGTAGAAGGCAATCACGTATTAGTAACTGCTCACACTGGTTCTGGTAAAACGCTACCCGCCGAATTCGCTATTCGTTATTTTGCAAATCAAGGAAAAAAACTTATTTATACTAGTCCT
>Ga0209533_1002124_pt1 | contig 18278 bp, 15 predicted proteins | sample COG_04_FD_184748 | JGI IMG/M metagenome (GOLD analysis project Ga0209533, IMG submission 184748) | Pelagic Microbial community sample from North Sea - COGITO 998_met_04 (SPAdes) (version 2) | ecosystem: Environmental > Aquatic > Marine > Neritic zone/Coastal water | place: Helgoland, sampling...
TTATTACTTTTATTCAATCTGGTATAGATAAACTTTTAGATTGGAACGGTAATGTTTCTTTTATTAAAGAACACTTTAAAAAGTCACCTCTAAAAAATACAGTGCCTTTATTATTAGGAATTATTTTAATAATTGAAATAATTGCAGGAATTTTAATGAGCATTGGGGTTTATGAATTATACACGTCTGAATCAAAAGAAATTGCATTATTAGGTGTTGCGCTTTCTGCAATTGCATTAATCTTTTTATTAATAGGACAGCGCCTTGCTAAAGATTATGCCGGTGCAATGTCTTTAGCTGTTTATTTTATTATAACAATGGGTGGTGTTTTTTTATTAAATAGTTAAAAACTATACGAATAAAAAAATAATCAATTATACTTATTTTAAAAAAGGCTTAAAATGGTGTTTTTAAGCCTTTTTTGTATTTTACACATCACATTATACAAAGATTAAAAAAGTTTAAACCACACGGCTTTAAAACAAGTTTTAATCATTTTTAATAACATAAATTAAAGAAGAATACTCTGATGTGGACTTAGCACTAATATTTGAAAGAAAGCCTCTATAAAAAGCTTTTGCAGGATTTGATTTTCCTGTTTTATATTTTTCACTTAAAAGAGATACATAATAACTATCAAACTTCATTGGAAGTGTTTCCTCTACAATCATTTCTACTTCTAAAAATAATTTATGAATTGCCTTTTGACTAAAATGCCAAAGATGTCTTGGTACATCATACGCGGCCCAGTGCTCTTTATAAAACTTAGCATCATAACTTTTATAATTTGGTACAGCAACCACAATCCTTCCTTCTGGTTGTAATAAACTCTTTAAAACCTTAATGGTGCTTTTTAAGTTTTCGACATGCTCTAAAACATGCCAAAGCGTAATTACGTCAAATATTTGATTGTTAATATCTAACAAATTTTCTTTTAAGTAAATTCCTTTTTTAACTGCGTTTTCTCTTGCTTCTGCGCTTGGCTCAACTCCTAAAACCTGCCAATTATTGTTTTTACAAATTTTTAAAAAATCGCCAGTTCCTGCACCAAAATCTAGCACCGATTTTGAACCCGATGTAAAAGAATTTAATAACAAAAACTTTTGTTTTAAGGTGTGGTTTTTTACCACTTGGTAGATCTTATCAAAGAATGTTTTTCTACTATCTGTATGCGAAATATAAGTTTCGCTTTTATAGTAGTTTTCTAAGTTTTTAGGAATAGGAGATGTAACTAACATCTCATATTCTTCATGCGTCATCACTTCAAAATATTTTCCAGAAACAGTGTTGTCTTTACAATTTAAGAGCGGGGTTAAATTTGTATAAAGCTCTTTTTGATCATCCATATTGCTTTAGTCTTAAGAATGTTCCTCGTGGAACATTTGAAGTTTTATTTTTTTATCTACCCATATAAACCAATAAAACAGAAATATCGCTTGGCGAAACACCACTAATCCTGCTGGCTTGCGAAATAGAAGTTGGTTTTACTTTATTTAGTTTTTCAGTTGCTTCAAAGGATAGCGACTTCACTTTTTCGTATTTAAAACTAGCAGGAATTACTACATTTTCTAACCTATTTAATTTATCGGCATTGTTTCTTTCTTTCTCTATATAACCTGAATACTTTAAGTGAATTTCTGCTTGCTCGATTACGTCCTTAGCAATAGCGTGTTCACTTAAAAAAGATTTTAGTTTACTTATATCACTAAAATCTAAAAGCGACAGTTGTGGTCTTGACGCAATTTTAAAAAGCTTCATAGACTGATGTACAAGCGCCAAATTCTTAGCTTCTAAAATAGGGTTTACCTCCTCTTGCTTTACACTTGTCTCCTCTAAAAACTTAATTAACAAGGCGGTTTTTTGTTCCTTTTCTAAAACACGGTCCATTCTTTCTTGAGAAGCCAAACCTAATTTATAACCTAAAGGAGTTAGTCTTAAATCAGCATTATCTTGCCTTAACAAAGTTCTATATTCTGCCCTAGAAGTAAACATTCGATATGGTTCCTCAGTGCCCTTTGTTATTAAATCATCAATTAGAACACCGATATACGCTTCGTTTCTTTTTAAAACAAAAGGCTCCTTTCCTTGTGTTTTTAGCGCTGCATTTACACCAGCCATTAAACCTTGTGCAGCTGCTTCTTCGTATCCTGTTGTTCCATTAATCTGACCTGCAAAAAATAAGTTTTCAATCAACTTTGTTTCTAAGGAGTGTTTTAATTGGGTGGGCTGAAAAAAGTCATATTCTATTGCATACCCATATCTTAAAAATTTCACGTTTTCAAAACCATCAACCGCTCGTATTGCTTTATCTTGAATATCCTCTGGAAGTGATGTAGAAAATCCATTGACATACATTTCAACCGTAGTCCAACCCTCTGGCTCTACAAAAATTTGATGTCTGTCTTTTGTGGCAAAACGATCTACCTTATCTTCCACAGACGGACAGTATCTTGGCCCGGTAGACTTAATTCTTCCGTTAAACATTGGGGATCGATCAAAACCTTCACGAAGCAAATCGTGTACCTTTTGATTTGTATAAGTTAAATAGCAAGAGCGTTGTTTGTTTAATGAGCTTGTGGTTGGTAAATAAGAAAATTTCTCTGTGATTTCATCCCCAGGTTGCTCAGTCATTTTTGAATAATCTAAAGAACGACCATCTACTCTTGGGGGGGTTCCTGTTTTCATTCTACCAGCTTCAAAACCTTTTGCAACCAACTCTTCCGTAATTCCTGTAGAGGCTCCTTCACCAGCTCTTCCTCCACCAAAACTTTTATCACCAATATGAATTAAACCATTTAAAAAAGTACCTGCTGTAATTATAACTGTCTTTGCTTTTATTTCTAAACCTAAAGCTGTTTTTACTCCAATAATTTTATTTCCATCAAACAACAACCCATTTACAGAATCTTGATAGAAATCGACATTTGGAGTTTCCTCTAACATCGTTCTCCAACACTCCGCAAATTGCATTCTATCCGATTGCACCCTGGGGCTCCACATTGCGGGACCCTTGGATTTATTAAGCATCTTAAATTGTATCGCTGTTTTATCTGTAACCACTCCACTATACCCACCCAAAGCATCTATCTCTCTTACAATTTGTCCTTTTGCGATTCCACCCATTGCAGGATTACAACTCATTTGTGCAATGTTTTGCAAATTCATCGTAATTAACAATGTATGAGCCCCCATGTTTGCACTTGCGGCTGCCGCCTCACTACCAGCATGACCACCTCCTATTACGATAACATCAAATGTTGTTGAAAATAAACTCATTTTTTATGGTTCCACGTGAAACCCTGTATTTAATTAATTGATATTAAGCTACTTAACTCTTTCAAAGCATTGTTTTCTTGAATTGTCATTTCTTTTTGACTTTCTGGTGTTTTATCCGAAAACCCAATATAATGCAAAACTCCATGGATCATTACCCGTTGTAATTCTTCTAAAAAAGAAACCTTAAAATCATTAGCATTATCTAGAACTCTTTCTATAGATATGAAAATATCTCCTCCCACAAGCTTTCCTAAAGTATTATCAAAACTTATGATATCTGTTAATGTATCGTGTTCTAAAAACTCTATATTTAATTTTAATAAATAAGCATCGTCACAAAAAATATAGTTTATTTCACCGGCTTCACAGTGGTGATTTAAAATAATTTTCTGAATCCATTTTTCAAAAAAGTCCTCGTTTTCTAATTTAAAATTAGTTTCGTAATTAAAGCTAATCATTATCTCTCTTATTTGGTTCTGAAAAATACTTTCGAACCTTTAATTTGTAATTTTGATGCAAAGGTAATGATTGTCTATTTAATATTTCCATTTGATTATAGAACTGCTTTTTAAGATCTAAAGCCTTTTTATTATTATTATTTGTAGCGGCTCTATTAACTGTTGCTTTGCGTTTATTCTCTTCTCCCTGTTCTAAGGCGGCCTTGTCTAATTTTAGTAAATCATAGTTTAATTGTTGCATTTTTTGAAGTGTCTGGGAACTAAAGCCATTTTCTAAAATTTCATTTTCTAGCTGTTCCATGGATTTTAAAACCCTTTTAATCTGACTACTATTTTTGTTATTTCCTTTTTCCGACTCTTTTATCGCAGTTTGCAGCTCCTGCCTTAATTGAGACTGCTTTTTATATATCTCATACAGCTCACCGTTTAAATCATCATTTTGCCCCGTTCCTTTTTCTCCCTCACCTTTTTTGCCTGGTTTCTCTGCGTTTTTTCCATCAGCTGTTTTATCCATTGAATTCTTGTCTCGTTTACGTCTAAGCCCCTTAGCTTTCTCTCTTCCTTTTTTCATTTTGTCTGACAACTCTCCTTGCTTTTTAATAATGTCTGGAAGACTAAAGCCCTTACTTTTTTTACCCGCCCCCATCTTCATAGACGTGTTTTTCATATTATTTAACATTGTACTTAAATAATCTGACAGGTTATTTGCTGAAGTCATCACATAACGTTGATTAGAAACACCATTATCAAACCTACCTTGAGAAAAGTTTTCTAAAGATTGCTCTAAGTTATAATGTGCCATCGATAAATCGTTCTGAATTTTTGAAGATATTTTAGGTAATCGCATAGAAAGCACGTATAAACTATCGTCTATATGCTCAAAATAAGTTCTTATGTTATTTTGCTTTTTTAAGTCTTTACCAAAATCTAAGTGTTCTGTAGAAATAGCGTCAAACTTATTCATAAGGGCCTCTTGTTTAAATGAAAAAGTCATCAAATTTTCTAAAACCTTCCGCATATCATCCATGTTTTCTTCAATAGATTCACTCTCCATTTTTAGCATCGCTTTCTGCATCTTAGCGCTCATTTTGTTCATTTTTACTGCGCTCTTCTTTTGGTTGTTCTTGGCCGAACTTTTGTCTTTATTTTTTAAACCTTCCTCAACCTTATTTAATTCTTGGTCAATGTCCTTTTTTTCCTCTTCTACATCTGGCAATTCCATCGGCTCTTTTAACCTTTTGTTGTCCTTTGTTAATTCATTTAACTCCTTTTTTATTTTATCAAAGCCTTTTTTTATTTCTTTTTGATCTTCTAAATTATCAGTATCCTTCTTTTCTAATAACTGCTGTTTCTTTGCTAGATCGTTTAATTTATTCACAATTTGCATTGTTTTTTGTTCTATATAAAACCGCTTTACCAGTTCTAGGGTTCTCTCTAAACTGCGCTCTTGTTGCTTATTTTGTTCCGCTAATTGTTTTATTTTTTTACCTAATTCTTCTTTATTTAACTTCTCCGCAACCTTAGCAATCTCATCTAAAAGTTTCTGTTGTTTACTGTTTTTCTTTAGCTCATCAACTCTTTTCCGTAGTTCTTCTTTTTTTTCTTGAAGGGTTTTGTCTTCTTCTTTATTTTCTTTGAGGTTGTCTTGCAGTTTTTCAGTTTGAAGACGCATCATTTCTTTATATTGTTTTTGTCTTTTTAAAAAGTCATCTACCTTTTTTTTATCTCTCCAATTAAATTTTTTATTCTTTTGTAAACTCTCTTGAAGGTTTTCTATACCACGTTGCTGCTTTTGCTGTTTAAGAATATCGCGCTCCATATTGTTAATTGTATTTCTTTGCGCATCTAATAACTCTTGATTTAGCTCTTCTCGTGTTCTTTCTCTATACTTAAAAACAGCACTTTTTGCTTTTTTATTTCCATGTACCATGTCGTTATCAAAGACCTCAAAAAAAAGTTCATAGTTGGTTCCTTTGTTAAAAACCAAGCTATCAGGAAACACATAAAAAAAAGTTTGAACGTCTGCTTTAGAAATTCCTATCGCAGCTGTTTTTTGGACCTGTGGATTATGCGCTTCATAATATACCACCTGTAATTTACTTAAGCCATAATCGTCTGAAACCTGCCCAAAAAACTGTTTGGATTTTTTAAAGATGTCGTTAATATCCGATTGCACCATAATTTTAGGAAAATTATCTTTAACCACATTTATAGAAAACTGCAGGCGTTCATAATCTTTTAATTTTTCATTAGATGAAGTCACTTGGTATGTAAACGAATTCTTTACTTGTTTTGAAAATTCAAAGTTGTTATCGTTAAACTTCTTAAATAAAACCCGCTCCGTGTTCTCAATAAATGCAACCTCTTGTGTTTGGTTGGCTAAAACACTCCATGTAATTTTAGTCCCTTCTGGCACGGTTAAGTTTCCAGAATTTAGAATTCTTTCATTCTTTTTCCGAACATAAGAAGGATATTCTAATTTTAAAATAATATTATTAATTGTTGGTGCATTAATTATAGACAGCTGGTGTCTTGTGCTTTGAACCTTGTTTGCCTCAAGAAAAAATTGCAACGACTCTTGAACACCTAAAAAGGTGAAAGAAAAATTACCTAAACCATTATTTTGTAAAAAATACTCCTGATTTTTAAATTTTATTTTTACTTCTGCAGGCACAACAGACCCAACTGTTTTAATATAAACAGTAATGTCTTTGCCTTGAACAACTTGAAGGTTTTTATTTGTGAGTCTAAAATAAAAAGGTGCTGGTGGTATATATGCTGTTCTGTGATGAACAACCCGATCTAAACTCTTCTTAAGTACAGCATTATTACCAGATAATAGCGTAATTAAAAAAATTAAAACAGGTAAAATTGCATATTTAAGGTATTTTAAATTTTTACTAAAGTTTACTGCTTTTACAAACGGAACAGAAAACAACTCTTCTGATTTTTGATTGATACTTGCTAGTAATAGATCAGACTGTTCACCCTGTTCTTTGAGTTGTAAAGTATTTAATAATTTATCTTTTACCTCAGGAAAAAACTTTCCTATAATGTTTGAACACGCTTCAGGCGTTATTCCTTTTTGTAAACCAACTAATTTAAAAACAGGTACAATAATAAAATGCCAGAACAAGAACGCTTCAACCAAGACAAATACAAAAAAAAGAACTGTTCTTGCCGAAGGTTTTAACCATAAAAAATGTTCCACAAAAAGAGTGCTTAATAAATATAAAAAACCAAAAGAAAAAAATAAAAGACCCCCTCTAATTAATTCGTTTACATAATATTTCCGCGTAAACTGGTGTAATTTATATGTAACTGTTTTAATTCCATTCATAAGTGACTAATAAAAATAAAGCTTTTCAAAAGACTCACAAAGAAAATAGCTGTTAAAAAAGATTGTTATTTATATAATAAAGGGATCGCGCTTATTTCTAGCGTCTTTTTATCCCTCTGTCATTTCAATTCTCTCTTTTTAAAACTATCTTTGCTTATTAAAAAAACTAAAAAAATGGAATCTAATGTTCGTGTTCGTTTTGCCCCAAGCCCTACAGGACCTTTGCATATTGGTGGTGTAAGAACCGCTTTATACAATTATCTTTTTGCTAAAAAACACAACGGTACTTTTGTCTTAAGAATAGAAGATACAGACCAATCTCGGTATGTTGCAAATGCAGAAAACTATATTACAGACGCTTTAGAATGGTGTAACATTCCATTTGATGAGGGTCCAGGGAAAAATGAAAAATTTGGGCCGTACAGACAGTCTGAACGAAAAAAAATATACAAAAAATATGCTGATTTTTTGGTTAAAACAGGATGGGCGTATTACGCATTTGACACTTCAGAGCAGTTAGATACGCACAGAAAAGGACATGAAGCGGAGGGAAAAACTTTTATTTATAATTGGCACAACAGAGAAAAAGGCCGTTTAGTAAACTCTTTAATTTTAACAAATGAAGAGGCTCAAAACAAAATTAATGCAGGTGATAATTATGTAATTCGTTTTAAAACACCTCAAGATGAAATTTTACGAATGGAAGATGAAATTCGTGGAAAAATTACAATAGACACGAACACTTTAGATGATAAAATTTTATTTAAAGGAGACGGCATGCCAACCTACCACTTAGCAAATGTTGTAGATGACCATTTAATGAAGATTAGCCACGTAATTCGTGGTGAAGAATGGCTACCATCAATGCCTTTACATGTTTTATTATATAGGGCGTTTGGTTGGAGTGCCCCAAAATTTGCACATTTACCACTAATTTTAAAACCTGTAGGAAAAGGAAAATTAAGCAAAAGAGATGGTGATAAATTAGGGTTTCCTGTATTTCCGTTAGCATATAAAAACGAAGCTTCTGGAGCTGTTTCTAGAGGATATAAAGAAGATGGTTATTTTGCAGATGGTTTTATAAATATGCTAGCTTTCTTAGGGTGGAACCCAGGAACCGAACAAGAAATTTTCACTTTACAAGAATTAATAAAGGATTTTGATTTAAGTCGTGTTAGTAAATCTGGTGCAAAATTTAATCCTGAGAAAGCAAGTTGGTTTAATCAGCAATACATGCAAAGCAAAGACAATGTTCAGTTAACAGATTTATACATTCCCTTCCTAAAAGAAAAAGGGGTTACAAGGGATCGGGAATATGTTTTAAAAGTCGTTTCTTCTATAAAAGAAAGAGCTGTTTTTGTAAGCGATTTTTGGGAATTATCTAGTTTCTTTTTTGAAGTTCCAATAGAATTTGATGCAAAATCATCAAAGAAAAACTGGAAAGAAGGAACCTCTGAACTAATGACAGCGGTTGCATTGTTCATTTCTAATATTGACAATTTTTCATCAGAAAACATAGAAAAAGAAATTAAAGAATGGATTACGAACAAAGAAATTGGCTTTGGTAAAATAATGCAGCCACTTCGACTAAGCCTGGTTGGTAAATTAGCTGGACCACATTTGTTTGATATTATAGCAATGATTGGAAAACAAGAAACAGTTAAACGAATTGAAAACGCAATTCATAAATTATAGTCTTTTATTTATTTAAACAAGCCCAATAATATTGAGTTTGTTTGATTTCAGTGTAACATTTATATAAATCTGCGTCCTATAATTGGAACTAAAATTCAGTACCTTTACTTATATATAGTATTAATTTCTAAAAACAACAGCTATGTCTACACTTCCATTACTTATTATCATCTTACTTGGTCTTATTCTTTTTGCTGCGTTATTTACTGTTAAACAACAAACTGCAGCAATTTTAGAGCGTTTCGGAAAATTTAACATTATTAGACCTTCCGGTTTACATTTTAAAATACCCGTAATAGATAAAGTTGCGGGAAGGTTAAGTTTAAAAATTCAACAACTAGATGTTATTATTGAAACAAAAACATTGGACGATGTTTTTGTTAAATTAAAAGTATCTGTACAATACAAGGTACTTGCAAATAAAGTATATGATGCATTTTATAAATTAGACTATCCGCACGATCAAATAACTTCATATGTGTTTGATGTTGTAAGAGCAGAGGTGCCTAAAATGAAACTAGATGACGTTTTTGTTAAAAAAGATGATATTGCACTGGCTGTAAAAGCAGAGCTAAACGACGCCATGATAAACTATGGATTTGATATTATTAGAACACTGGTAACAGATATTGATCCAGATCCTCAAGTAAAAATAGCAATGAATAGAATTAACGCTTCTGAAAGAGAAAAAGTTGCTGCACAATACGAAGGAGATGCTCAACGTATTTTAATTGTAGAGCGCGCGAAAGCAGAAGCAGAAAGCAAGCGTTTACAAGGGCAGGGTATTGCAGACCAAAGACGTGAAATTGCTCGTGGTTTAGAAGAGTCTGTAGAGGTTTTAAACAAGGTTGGCATCAACTCACAAGAAGCTTCTGCTTTAATTGTTGTAACACAACATTATGACACGTTACAATCTATTGGTCAACAAACAAATAGTAATTTAATATTATTACCAAACTCACCACAAGCTGGTAGTACAATGTTAAATGATATGGTGGCTAGTTTTACCGCAAGCAATCAAATTGGTGAAGCAATGAAAAACCAAAAAGATAAAGAAGCAAAATAAGGGATTTATTATTGCACAAAAAAGCGCAATCTGTATTTAAATTGCGCTTTTTTTATGTTTTATTTAAAGGTAAAATTTACTTTTTTTCTTCTATTTTTTCTTCCGGCTCTTCCTCTTTAGCGGCGTTTTTAAACTCTTTAATTCCACCACCTAAACCTTTCATTAATTCCGGTATCTTTTTACCCCCAAAAAAAAGTAAAGCTACTACAACAATAACAGCTATTTGTACCCCACTTACCATTCCAAAAAATATAGAGAAACTATGCATCTTTTTTAATTTTATTAGATACAAAGATACAAAAAACTTTTATTTTGAACCTTTCTAATTCTTTTATTCACTTCTTTTTTCTATAATACCACCTATTATCTTTTTATCCTTTACAACCTTAGGATCACCTTTGTAAAAAATAGCACCACCAAAACCAACCTTAGCGTTTAGTGCTTCTCCAGCTGTTATTTCTGCCTTTGCACCTGTTCCTGCCTTAACAGTAGAATTCCCTGTAGCTTTTAAATTAAAACCATGATAAACCCCATATAAATCTACATTTACTTCTTGGTTTTTTGCCGTCCCAGAAACTTTAACAATACCACCTGAAGAAGCTCTAATTGTTAAATACTTAGTTTTAGTTGTAATATTAATAAACGCTCTTTCCTGTGCGTTTAAATCAATATTATCTTGATTAAAATCCTTAGCGGTAATTGTTGCCCCCTGATTTGCATCAATAATATTAATAATATTAATATAATAAAGTTTGATTTTAACCTCTCCTTCTGCAATGTTTTCTAAAGGTTTTAAGGAGAATGGCAACGATAGCTTTAATGTATTGTTTATGTTTTTAATGTTTACTTTTTCAGATTTCGCTCCAACAATTTCTATCCTCTGTTCTGTAGATTTAATTAACTCTACTTCAATGCCGTTGTAAACCTTAATAATGTTAAAATCGCCTAAATTTTTAGTTACGGTTGTTTGTGCAGTTGTTATTAAACTAATAAACAGAGCACAAATAAAAATTTTATTTTTCATTTATATTTTTTTTACGTGATAAATTTAATAAAAATTAATCTTCTACAAGATTAAAATCTAAATGTTTACGCTCTAAATCTGCTTTTTTTACTTGAATCTTAACCTCATCACCTAATTGATACATTTTTTTTGATGCTTGTCCTATAATAGCGTGTTGCTTGTCATCAAAAATATAAAAATCGCTTTTTATATCTCTAATTCTTACCATACCTTCACATTTATTAGAAGAAATTTCTACATAAATTCCCCACTCTGTGGTTCCGGTTATTACCCCATCAAAAACTTCGTCTTTATGATCCTGCATATATTTTACTTGCATATACTTTATAGAAGATCTTTCTGCTTTAGAGGCTAATTCTTCTCTATTGGAAGCGTGTTTACATTTTTCTTCAAACTTATCTGCTTTTGGTGTATCTCCGTCATCTAAATAGTGTTGTAATAATCTATGTGTCATTACATCAGGGTACCGTCTAATAGGTGATGTAAAATGACTGTAATAATCAAAAGCTAAACCATAATGACCAATATTCTGAGTTGTATACACCGCTTTTGACATTGTTCTTATTGTCAAGGTTTCAATCATGTTAGATTCTGCCTTACCGTGTACATCACTTAAGAGCTGATTTAAAGATTCTGAAGTAGTTTCTTTAGTGTCTGTATTTATTTTATAACCAAATTTACGAACCATATTTTGTAAAGAAGCTAGTTTTTCGTCATTTGGTTCATCATGTACTCTATAAATAAAAGTTCTGTTCGTTGCTTTTCCTTTAGAAAAACCAATATATTCAGCAACCTTTTTATTTGCCAACAACATAAATTCTTCAATTAGTTTGTTCGCATCTTTAGACTCTTTAAAGAAAACACCTACTGGATTCGCTTCTTCGTCTAAATTAAACTTCACCTCTACCCTATCAAAAGAAATTGCACCTTGTTTCATTCTTTTTTTACGAAGAATTTTTGCTAATTCATCTAACTTTAAAGTAGCTTCTACCACCTCTTTAGTTACTTCATATACTTTATCTGTAATAGAAATAGCTGCAGGCATTTTATAAGCGTTTACATCCTCAGATAAAACGCAATTTTCTATAATAGATTGTGCCTCTTCGTATGCAAAACGTTGATCTGAATAGGTTACGGTTCTCCCAAACCATTCTTTAATAATTTCTGCTTTTTTATTAATTTCAAACACCGCAGAAAAAGTTAATTTTTCTTCATGTGGTCTTAAAGAACAAACACCATTACTTAACATTTCTGGCAACATTGGTACTACTCTATCTACTAAATAAACAGAGGTTGCTCTTTTGTATGCCTCATCATCTAAAATAGTTTTTGGTTCTAAATAGTGTGAAACATCTGCAATATGAATACCTATTTCATAATTACCGTTTACTAATTTTGTAAACGATAATGCGTCATCAAAATCCTTTGCGTCTTTAGGGTCTATCGTAAAAGTTAAATCTTTACGCATGTCTCTACGTTTAGAAATTTCTTCTTTAGTAATTTCTATAGATAAGTTTTCTGCTTCTTTTTCTACTTCTGGTTCAAACTCATAAGGCAAATCATATTCTAATAAAATAGAATGCATTTCTGTATTATGATCTCCTGGTTTTCCTAGAACTGTGGTAATTTTTCCAAATGGGTTTTTAGAATTTTTAGGCCAATCTATAATTTTTGCTTGTACTTTATCACCGTGTTCTGCCCCATTCATTTTATTTTCTGAAATAAAAATATCTGCGTACATTTTATTATTATCTGGCACTACAAAACCAAAATTTTTGTTTTTTTGTAAAACACCAACAAACTCGGTTTTGGCACGTTCTAAAATTTCCACAACATCTGCTTCCATTTTCTTACCACTTCTAATTTTATAAACGTATGCTTTTACAGTATCTTGATGTAAACCTTTTCCTAAATTATTATTAGGTATAAAAATATCATCTTCGTAATCATCTGAGATAAAATAACCATTTCCATTAGAAGTAATGTCTAAAGTACCGATAGAATACTTTCTATCTGCATTAATTTTAAATTTACCTCTTTCTATTTCTACAACTTTTTTGGTGGCAGTTAATTCTGCTAATTTCTGAATTATTTGATTTTTACCATCTGTATCAGAAATTTTTAATTTCGCAGCTACTTGTTTGTAATTATAAGACTTTGAGCTGTCTTCATTCAATATTCTAAATATATTTTTAGTAATATCTTTTACAACATTACCTTTCTTTTTATATATTTTTTTCTTCTTTTTTGTCATTTATACTATATTATTTATGTTAATTTAAAATTTTTATTAAACTAACTTATTATGCAAATTACAACTATTGAGTAGATTTTATATTAAAATACTGTTATCAATCTATTTTGTAATTTGGCAACCTATTAATTTTACTTTTTATGTCTTATATTGATACTACCAATATTAATTCTTGGTTTATAATTGCCAACCCTACTTCTGGAAATCGGAATTTTTCTAAACTATGGAAAGAAATTCAACAATTACTAAAAAATAAGAATTTAGACTATTCTTTTGCTTTTACTCAGTTTTCTAAACATGAAATAGCATTGGTACAAAACGCTATTAAAATTGGTTTTAGAAACATTATGTCTATTGGTGGAGATGGAACGCTACATCATGTAGTTAACGGAATAATGTCGCAAAGATATGTAAAAACTTCTGATATAACTATTAGTGTAATTCCTTTAGGAACTGGTAACGATTGGGTTAAAACATATAACATCCCTAGAGATATTAAAGAGGCTATAGAAATTATTTATAAGAAAAATATAATTACACAAGACATTGGGGTTTTAAAAACAGTAAATACAATTACTTATTTTAATAATGTGGCTGGTATAGGTTACGATGGTTATGTTGTAAATAAATTACAATCTTTAAAAAAATTTGGAAGTATTTCTTATTTAATAGCAGGATTTTATGGAATGTTATCCTATAAAAAATCTAATTTTAAAATTCTAATTGATAATAAAGTTATAACAACAGATTGTTTAATGACCGTTTTTGGAATTTGTAGATATTCTGGCGGTGGAATGCAGTTTACTGAAAAAATAAACACTTCTAGCGGTTTATTAAATATTACGATTGTTAAAAATTTTACACTTTTAGATCTTATTATACATCTTCCAAAATTATATTCTGGTAAAATTGTAGACCATAGAAAAGTTGCCACTTATAAAACCAATGAAATTACTATACTTCCTAAAAAATCAAAACCTTTTATACAGGCAGATGGAGAATTGATTGGAGTTGGGAATGTAAGTGTATCTATTATAAAAAAAGCAATACAATTTGTAATACGATAATTTTTTTTAAAATTATTATTTTATCTTTTGTACACTTATCAACATTCTATATAATATTATTTACTTCTTTTATTAAATTTAAAAAAACAATGGTGTTTATAATAGTGTGTGAATAGCTGTTATATTTTTTTTACATTTTATTTTAATATATGAGTTATTAAAAATCATCTACATTTTATTAGCTATTTAAAACCTTATCAATCAATATTAAAATAGAGTTGTTAACAATAGTTATAAATAGCTATGAACTTAATTTTATCAATAACTAAAACTTTCTAATTGTAAATAAAACGTAAAACTAATGTTTATAATCTTTTATTAAATACTCATAAAAAAAGTTGTGTATATGCAAGTACTCGTTGTATTGTAATAAAATTTAAAAATACCAAAAAAACTTATTCCTTTTTCATTACAACTTCTTAACATTCTATTAAAACACTAAAAACTTAATAATTAAACAGTTATTAAAAATATATAAATTTTAATTTTTATATCTGTTGATAACCGTTAGTTTCTGTATTTTTGTTGTATTCAACTCAACTAAAATCAAGTTATTATGACAATTGCAATTGGAAATGACCACGCTGGAACAGAATACAAATTTGAAATTATAAAACATTTAGAAACTAAAGGACATTTAGTATTAAATTTTGGAACAGATACAAATAATTCTATGGATTATCCAGACGCAATTCATCCAACAGCAAATGCTGTAGAAAAAGGCAAAGCTGTTTTAGGTATTATTTTATGTGGAAGTGGAAATGGTGCACAAATGACCGCAAATAAACACCAAGGCATAAGAGCTGCGCTTTGTTGGAATAATGAATTAGTAGCGTTAACAAGACAACATAACAATGCAAACATTCTTACAATTCCTGCGCGTTTTGTTTCTTTACAACAAGCTATTGGTTTTGTAGATGTTTTTTTAAATACAAAGTTTGAAGGAGGAAGACATGGAACTAGAGTTGATAAAATTTCTTGTTAATCTTTTATGAACTTTATAACAAAAAAATTTTCAGAATTAAATATTACAGAATTGTATGAAATATTACAATTAAGATCTGAAGTATTTGTAGTAGAGCAAGATTGTGTGTATCAAGATATAGATTTTAAAGATCAAAAGTCTTTACATGTTTTTGGTTACAAAAAGGATAAAATAATAGCGTACACACGTATTTTTAAGCCAGGAGATTATTTTGATAAAGCTAGTATAGGAAGGGTATTAGTGGTGGATTCTGAAAGGAAACACGGTTTTGGTCACGATTTAATGAAAGCTTCAATAAGAGCAATAAACATACATTTTAAAGTTAAGGAAATTACTATTTCAGCTCAAAAATATTTAAAAAAATTCTATGAAACACACCAATTTACGCAAATAGGTAATGAATATTTAGAAGACGGAATTCCGCACATTAGAATGGATAGGGTATAGTTTTAATACGAAACCAAAGAAAAAACTTCTTTTACATCGCTAAGCTTTAATTCCCCTAACTTTATATTTCCAACTCTAACCCTAATTAAACGTAGTGTTGGTAAATTAACAGCTGCTGTCATTTTACGAACCTGTCTAAATTTACCCTCTTTTATAATAATAGAAATCCAACTTGTTGGGCCATGCCTATCATCTCTAATTTTTTGACTTCTTAAAGGAAACTTAGGGTCTTTAATACAAAAAGCTTTTCCAGGCTTTGTTATATATTTCTCTCCTTTAACACTAATCTGTACCCCTTTTCTTAATTGTTCAATTTTATTTTCTGTAACCAACCCATCTACCTGCACATAGTATTCTTTTTCATATTTATTACTTCTAATCTCTGCGGAAACCTTGCCATCTGTTGTTAATAAAAGCAATCCTTCAGAAGCCACATCTAAACGACCAATAGCCATGGTGCCCTCGGGAAAATTATACAAATCTCCTAACAAGTTTTTTTTTCTTTTAGCTGGATTTACAAACTGAGAAATCATTCCCCAGGGTTTATGAATTATAAAATGACGGTGCTTTTCTATCAAACTATAAGATTTTAATTGCTACAGAAAAATTGTTTTTTCCTTCAGACATACTCATATTTTCTTCAGAAAACTTTTGATCCGTATAGGAAGTATATTGTGTAATAGGCTCTATACAAAGCATGTTTTCAACCTGTGTCCACAACATAAAGTTATTAAAACCTGTGGTAGAAATTTCCAAATGGTTTCTATTTATGTTTTTTAATACAATTTTTTCAGTATTTAAAACAGGATATGCATTGTGCCCTGCGTCTTGAATTTCAGAAAGTTTAATTTTTTTACCATTAATAATTATTGTTTCTTTTCCAGAATTAGATAGTAAAAATGCAGGATGATACCCTAACATATAAGGCATTCCTTTATTAGAGGTAATTATAAAATCGATTTTTAAAGTGTTATTTTCTAAGAGAAACTTTTTTTCAAACGTAAAATCAAAAGGCCAAGAAAGATTTTTTTCTGAAGATTTATTTGGGAATTTACTGTTATTTATTGCGGTGTTTTTTTTATATTTCTTAAAAAATGATGCGGTGTTTTCGTTTGAAGAAATTAATACATAATCAAGTTCACGCAACAATCCGTGTTGGTCTTGAATTCCATTACCGTTTTTAGTGTGTACACGAAAATTATTTTTAGAAGTTGGGCCAATTACAGGAAACATTTCAATATCAGAATTTCGCCAGCCCTTGCGTCCTTTTTGATGAATGTATTCTTGGTTTTTGTTTTGAAAACTAATTAATTCACCTTGGTTTATAGCAACGCTGCAGTCTCTATTTTTTAAAAATACCATAGAATTCATTTTTTGTAAACTTTTTGTAAAAATAGAATAAATTTGAGTGTTATTTTTTTGGAAATTAATCTTAGATTTTCGTAACTTGTCACTCTTATTTAAAAATAAAACAACCAAGATCAATGGCGGAAGATAAAGAAAAAACAGCAAAATTAAAAGCCCTTCAACTTACATTAGATAAGTTAGATAAGACATACGGAAAGGGTGCCGTAATGAAGTTAGGTGATGTGGTAACTGAAGATATCGATGCAATTTCATCAGGGTCTTTAGGGTTAGATTTAGCTTTAGGTGTTGGTGGCTATCCGAGAGGAAGGGTTATTGAAATTTACGGACCAGAATCTTCAGGAAAAACAACGTTAACATTACACGCAATTGCAGAGGCTCAGAAAGCTGGTGGAATTGCAGCGTTTATTGACGCCGAGCACGCTTTCGATAAGTTTTACGCAGAAAATTTAGGTGTAGATATAGATAATTTAATTATTTCGCAACCAGATCACGGTGAGCAAGCATTAGAAATTGCAGAAAACTTAATTCGTTCTGGGGCAATAGACATTGTTGTAATTGATTCTGTAGCAGCATTAACTCCAAAAGCAGAAATTGAAGGTGAAATGGGTGATTCTAAAATGGGATTACACGCACGTTTAATGTCACAAGCATTGCGTAAATTAACAGGAACCATTTCGAAGACAAAATGTACTGTTATTTTTATCAACCAATTAAGAGAAAAGATTGGCGTAATGTTTGGTAACCCAGAAACAACTACCGGTGGTAATGCATTAAAGTTCTACGCCTCTGTGCGTTTAGACATTAGAAGAAGAACACAAATTAAAGACGGAGACAAAGTTATTGGAAACAGTACAAAAGTTAAAGTTGTAAAAAATAAAGTGGCGCCACCATTTCAAATTGCAGAATTTGATATTATGTATGGGCTAGGGATCTCTAAGGTTGGTGAGATTTTAGACATTGGTGTAGAGTTGGGTATTGTTAAGAAAAGCGGTTCTTGGTTTAGTTACGGAGAAACAAAATTAGGACAAGGTAGAGACGCTGTAAAAGGCTTAATTAAAGACAACCCCGAGTTAGCTGAAGAGCTTGAAGGAAAAATAAAAGAGGCTATTGAAAACCAAGAATAAATTTTAAAAGTTCTATTTATTTTTAATAAACTGCTCTAGAATTAATCAATCTATAGCAGTTTTTTATATTTAAGAGATGATTGATATTACAAAAAACCTACAATTAAAATTAGTTTTAAGTTCAGACGCTAAAACTCTTTTTACACTAATGAAAAAGATTTACCCGTTGGCTTA
>Ga0209533_1002127_pt1 | contig 18263 bp, 18 predicted proteins | sample COG_04_FD_184748 | JGI IMG/M metagenome (GOLD analysis project Ga0209533, IMG submission 184748) | Pelagic Microbial community sample from North Sea - COGITO 998_met_04 (SPAdes) (version 2) | ecosystem: Environmental > Aquatic > Marine > Neritic zone/Coastal water | place: Helgoland, sampling...
AACGTGCTCAACTCAATCAATCTCGATATCTATCGCCGCGAGTTCGTCTCGGTGATCGGGCCATCTGGTTGTGGTAAGTCCACGCTCATTCGAATGCTTGCGGGTCTGGAAACACTCAGTGGCGGTCGCTTCCTGTTGAATGACAAAGAAGTCAGTGGGCCAAGCGCGGATCGTGGCATGGTCTTTCAAGGCTATACGCTCTTCCCATGGTTGACTGTTAAAAACAATGTGATGTTTGGCCTCGAAGTGAACGGCCGCTCAGGCACTGCTGTTGAACAGGAAGCCCTACAATGGATCGATCTCGTTGGGCTCTCTCGTTTCGCTGATGCGTATCCAAATCAACTCTCTGGCGGCATGAAGCAACGTGTGGCCATCGCTCGCGCACTGGCGAATCAGCCAGAGGTGTTGTTCATGGATGAGCCCTTTGGTGCACTCGACCCTCACACACGTTCTCAAATGCAGGCCTACCTCTTACAGATCTGGAAGAATGTCGACGTCACCATCATGTTTGTTACGCACGATCTCGATGAAGCGATTTATCTCTCGGATCGTATTCTGGTGCTCAAGGCAAACCCTGGTGAAATCCAAGAATTTATCGAAGTGCCTGTGCCGCGTCCACGCACACCCGAGCAATTTCTGAGTCCTGAATTTCTAGCAGTGAAACAGCACCTTGAAGAGCTCATTCATCCTCAAACTGAAGATGAGGACGAGCCGAGCGAGCTTCCGATGGTGCGGATGACCAATAGTGACGACGTCGTCGAGTAATCAAATGCCAAATCTACCCCAATCTGTATGCATTGAGCAACTCACCTGGCCTCAGGTGAAAGCACGGCAGGAAGCGTGTCCGTTACTGGTGTTGCCACTGGGCGCAACCGAGCAGCATGGACCCGCCTTACCGATCAACACAGACACAGTGATTGCTGACGCACTCTGTCGTCACGCCTGCACGAAAGCGGGCGTTTCGATGGCACCGGTTGCCGCCTATACTTCATCGGGTGGACACACCACAAAATGGCCGGGCACTTTTTCGCTCACACCAAAGACCTTTATCGATTCGTTGGTGCAATGGGCAAAGTGGGCAGAAGCTACAGGCTGGACCAAGCTCTACATTGTGAACGCGCACGCCGGCAATGATGCACCGCTCCGTGTCGCAGTGGATCAAATTCGCATCGAGCTGCTGGGGCGCTTGCAGGTCGGCTATCTCAATACCTTCTTTATCGACTCTGAGATCGAGGCACACTTCACACAAGATGCGGATGACTTACACGCGAATAAAGGCGAGTGCGATCTGATGATCTATCTTGCACCCGAGACCGTAGATACCAGTGCCTTTTCAATTGCTGACGATCCAGACCGCACTGCGGGCCAAGTATTTTCATATCCAGTTTCACAGACGAGCCTCAATGGGACGACAGGTAAGCCATCCCAAGGTAAAGCCGCTGACGGTGAACGCCTTTTTAAGCGAATGAGTGCTGCTCTAGTAGAAAAGCTTGAGCGCGCCAAAACCGAGCAACCGCCATTGCCGCAAGAGGACTGGTCAGGTGCACCTGACCGGTTTTACAACTAACCGATTCACTCAACAGTTGAATTTTCTTAAACTAATACGTAATACTTTTTGATTTATTCGTAATAATATGCATAACCTTACTCAGTCAATGGAAGCACTCAAAAACAAACTCAAATCACAAGGCGTTAAATACTGCATCGGGGCGTATGTGGACATACACGGTGTGCCGAAAGGTAAGTTCGTGCCCATCGATCACTTTGAGCATTTTGCCGCGGGCTCTGAGCTTTACACTGGCTATGCGCTCGATGGGCTCGGGCAGCGTCCCAACGACGACGAGATCGCGTCACTCCCAGACACGGATCACATCATTCAGCTTCCATGGCAGCCTGAAGTCGCATGGATGCCTGCGGACAATACTTTCAAGGGTGAGCCCTATGAAGTAAATACACGGGTCGCTCTCAAGAAGGTTTTAGCCGAAGCTGAGTCGATGGGCTTCTCGGTCAATCTTGGTATCGAGTGCGAAGTCTTCGTAGTGAAGCTCAACGAAAATGGGCAGCTAGAAATTCCCAACAGCGACGACGATCTTGAAAAATCCTGCTACGATGTGAAACGATTTATGGATCGCTATCAATGGATTGATAAGATGGCGACCACGATCAATGACCTTGGTTGGGATCTTTATTCGCTCGACCACGAAGACGCCAATTCGCAGTTTGAATTCGATTTCAAATACGCCGACGCGCTCACCATGTGTGATCGCTTCATCTTCTTCCGCATGATGGCGAAGCAATACGCTTCTGAAGAAGGGCTACTCGCCACCTTTATGCCGAAACCCTTTGCGGATAAAACAGGTAGTGGTGCCCATTTTAACATGTCGATTGCCGATTCGAAGACCGGCAAAAACCTCTTTGAAGATCCAAACGATTCACGCGGCCTTGGCCTCTCCAAGCTCGGCTATCAATTCAGTGCGGGCATTCTGAAACATGGTCCCGCGCTCTGTGCCGCCTTTGCACCGACGGTCAACAGTTACAAGCGGTTGGTTCGCAAGGGCCTCATGTCTTACTATTCATGGGCGCCAGTATTCAATTCTTACGGCAGTAACAACCGCACCAACTCACTGCGCGTTCCCATGGGTGGCGGGCGTGTGGAGTCTCGTAACGCAGACGCAGCTTGCAATCCATACCTCGCTGCAACGCTTGCGATCGCAGCAGGTCTGCAAGGCATCAAAGAGCAACTCGATCCGGGCGAGGCGCAGGAGGACAACCTCTACGAGCTCTCACCCGAGCAACTCGCTGAGCGTGGAATTTGCGAACTGCCTCGCAGCCTCGACGAAGCTGTCGCTGCTTTTGCTGAAGACCCCTTCGTCGAAGAAGTGCTCGGCTCGGAACTCCGTAACGAGTTTATTAAATACAAATCCGAGGAATGGCGCCAGTATCACCAGCGTGTCAGCCAATGGGAAATCGATCAATACGCCCGACTCTATTAAAATCCCGTAAGATTAATAATTAGCCATCATTCATTACCCATTAAAAAATGTTACACACAGAAAAACTCCACGGCGGCACCATGTGGTCAAAAGTCATCGGTCGGGGCAAAACGCTTCGACTCACAGACATCGAAGGTAAAGCCAATGTCGGCATGCTGCTCTACAACGCACTCGAAAAAGAAGAACGCTACAACATGCCCGACACGCTGAAGGGACAGCACATCTTTTATCTCACAGCTCCGTTCTGCGTGCACTCCGACATGGGTCGCCTCTTTTGTTCCATTACTGCAGACACCGCAGGCTGGCACGACACCGTGTGTGGTTGCTCAGACGCAGCGCTGGTTGAAAAGAAATATGGCATCAAGACCTACCAAGATGCCCATGATGCGTGCTACCGTGATGCGCGCCGTGCGTTTCAGATTGAACTCGCCAAATGGGGGATGGGTAAACGCGACCTCGTGCCGAACTTGAATTGGTTTTCAAAAGTCGTTACCGACGAGGAAGGCAAGTTGAGCTATGTGCCTGGCGCGTCCAAGCCTGGCAGCTACGTCGACCTACGATTCGAAATGGATACTTTGGTGGTGCTCAACACCTGCCAGCATCCACTTGATCCAAATCCAAATTACGAACCTGGCGATGTGCAGCTGGAAGTCTTCAAGTCCCAAGCGCCCACCACCGACGACCCATGCTTCCAATCGCGTCCTGAAAACCTACGCGCCTTCGAAAATACTGAGACCTATCACAAGCTTCGCTTCTAAGGGATTGGGAACGTCTAACTTCGAACGTTCAACGTCCAGTTTTGAATCAGAAACAAAGTCATTAATTCACCATTCGACGTTCTAAGTTGGACGTTCGAAGTTCCCATTTCTACATGTCAATACTTACCGAAAGTCCACTCTCCACAGAAGACGCCATCTACCGAAAAGTCATCCTCGCAGGCGACTTTTGGGTTCACGAAATCAAACAGGGCCAGACGCTCCGCATCTTAGATCTCGAAGGAAACCAAGCGGCTGACACGCTTTTCTACGATGCCAAAGATCCCGAGAATCGTTACAGCGCATCCGACACCATTCAGCGCCAAGCGGCCTTATATCTGACTACAGGCACCACACTTATTTCCAGCCAAGGTGATCCACTCTTAACGATTACTGCGGACACTTGTGGGCGTCACGACACCGTTGGCGGCGCTTGTTCGCGGGAGAGTAACACGATGCGTTACGCCCACGACAAAGAGCATATGCACGCCTGTCGCGATAGTTTTATTTGCGGTATCCAGCATTGGGGGCCAGATCTCGGCAAGCGCGACATCACGTGCAACATTAATTTCTTCATGAACGTGCCCGTGACACCTGAAGGGAAGCTCACCTTCGAAGACGGCATTTCTGCACCGGGTCGCTACGTCGAGCTCGTTGCCGAGCGCGATGTCATTTGCCTTATTTCTAATTGTCCACAACTCAACAACCCTTGCAATGGCTACAACCCGACACCGGTCGAAGTCATTCTCTGGGATGAGTGACCACTAGCTTTCGTGGCGTGCGAGCTGGCTCGCGCCTGCGTTGCCTCACTTCCATATCGGGCGCTCGCAAGCGGGCACATGACTATTTTCTTTCAACATGTTTTCTAAAGTTCTCATAGCTAACCGAGGTGAAATCGCCTGCCGTATTATTCGAACCCTCGACGAACTCGGGGTGCAATCTGTCGCAATTTACTCCGACGCCGACCGCGATGCCCCGCACGTTTCGATGGCAACCGAAAGCTATCGAATAGGTCCACCCGCCGTCAGTGAGAGTTATCTCAAAGGCGATACGATTCTCGAAATAGCCAAATACTGTGATGCCGAAGCGATTCATCCAGGCTATGGTTTGCTCAGTGAGAATGCTGACTTCGCGCGAGCATGCGAAACACAAGGCATTGCCTTCATCGGACCCACGGCCGCGAGTATGCTCGCCTTTGGTTTAAAGCACGAAGCACGGCGTCTTGCTGAAGAAAATTCGGTGCCTTTATTGTCTGGAAGCCCACTTTTGCCAAACGTCGAGGTCGCAAAAGCCACTGCCATTGATATCGGCTATCCAGTCATGCTGAAAAGCACCGCAGGGGGGGGTGGTATCGGGATGCAAATCTGTGTTACCGAAGAAGAACTGCTTGAGTGCTACGACCGTGTGGAACGCCTCAGTCAAAGTCACTTCGGACAGGGCGGTATTTTTCTCGAAAAGTTTGTTACCCATGCGCGTCACCTCGAAGTGCAAGTCTTCGGCGACGGGCAAGGCAACGTTGTCTCACTCGGCGTCCGCGATTGTTCGACACAGCGCCGTAATCAGAAAGTGATTGAAGAAACCCCGCCACCTAATGTGAGCGACGAGGTCATCGCTGGAATACAAGCAGCCGCACTTCGCCTAGCCAAAGCCGCGAACTATCGCTCTGCAGGCACGGTCGAATTCATTTATGATAACGACAGTCATGAATTCTACTTCTTAGAAGTGAATACACGCCTGCAGGTGGAGCATGGTGTGACGGAACTCGTGACGGGTGTCGACCTAGTGAGTTGGATGGTGCAACTCGCGGCAGGCGACATCACCCTGTCCAACGAGACAGAGATCATTCCACAAAAAGGGCATGCAATTCAAACACGCCTCTACGCTGAGAACCCACAGAAAGACTTTCAGCCATCCAGTGGCCTACTCACACGTGTTGAATTCCCCGAGGGCATCCGTTGCGATCACTGGATCCGATCGGGCACTGAAGTCAGTCCTTACTACGATCCGCTCTTAGCCAAGATTCAAGTCTACGCGGAAAATCGTCCCGCAGCAGTCACTGCGATTGCAGACGCGCTTGAAGCCACGCATGTGGACGGCATCGAAACGAATCTTGGCTATTTAGAATCCGTGGTCGCAGGCGATGTCTTCAAGCAAGGGCATATCGTAACAAAGAGCCTCACCGAGCACGAGTATGAACCAAAGAGTTTTGAGATCCTACGCTCCGGCACGATGACCACCGTGCAAGACTTCCCCGGTCGCGTTGGATACTGGGAGGTCGGAGTGCCGCCCTCTGGTCCCATGGATTCGCTGTCCTTTCGACTTGGTAATCGCTTGCTCGGAAATCCTGAAGATGCAGCAGCCCTTGAAATTACGGCAACAGGCCCACGTATTCAGTTTCACACTACAGCGATCGTCGTATTAACCGGTGCAGTGATGACCGCGACCCTCGACGATGCACCTGTCGATTACTACAAGCCTTTTGAGGTGCCTGCCGGTTCAATTCTAGATATTGGAAAACTCAGTGGTGCTGGCGTGCGCAGCTATCTCAGCATCGCTGGTGGTGTCGATGTGCCACAATATCTCGGCAGTCGCTCGACGTTTACACTTGGGCAATTTGGTGGCCACGGTGGTCGCGCGCTACGTCTGGGTGATGTTCTGCATTTAGCTGAAGGGCAGCGCTCCGTCGCTGCCGACGAATCGGACGAAGACTATCGTATTTTGCCTACAGACAAACAACCGCCATTGTCTCATACATGGGACATCGCGGTGCTTTACGGTCCACACGGCGCCCCTGAGTTCTTTACGCCGAGCGATATCGAAACCTTTTTTGAAAACGAGTGGGAGGTCCACTACAACTCCGCCCGCACAGGCGTCCGCTTGATCGGCCCTAAGCCAGAGTGGGCACGCACCGACGGCGGAGAAGCTGGCCTACATCCTTCAAATATTCACGATAACGCCTATGCAATAGGGGCGATTGATTTTACGGGCGACATGCCGGTGATCTTGGGTCCTGACGGCCCGAGCCTCGGTGGTTTCGTCTGTCCGGCTACCATCATTGAGTCAGAGCGCTGGAAGATGGGCCAACTCAAGCCTGGGGATACAGTGCGCTTTCGTTGTGTGTCGCGTGAAGAGGCAGAGAACTTGCGCAATCTACACGAAGAAAGTATCGTAACTTTGGATACAGACTTCACAAGTTCGAGTCGTTTGCAGATTCCCGATCCACAAGACGCGATTCTCTGTGATGAAGGTGAAGGGGCTGATCGCTTGGTAATACGCCAAGCGGGGGATGCCTACGTGCTCGCTGAAGTTGGCCCCATGGCCTTGGACTTTAAGTTACGCTTTCATATTCACGTGCTTTACGAGGCATTAATGAAAGAGTGCTTTGAAGCAGTCGAAGATTTGACGCCAGGCATTCGTTCGCTGCAGGTTCATTTCGATCCTGGAAAAGTGAGCGCTGAATCGGTCGCAGCTTGGATCCAATTGGTGAATTCCAAGCTGCCGCCGCTTGAGGATGTCACCGTGCCATCTCGCGTCGTGCACCTGCCGCTCTCGTGGGATGACCCGTCGACGCAAGAAGCAATTGATAAATATGTGCAGTCGGTGCGCGCCGACGCGCCATGGTGTCCAGATAACATTGAGTTTATTCGACGTATCAATGGCTTGGATACGCGAGAAGATGTGTATGCTGTTGTGTTTAATGCGAGTTACGTGGTGCTGGGGCTTGGCGATGTATATCTCGGTGCGCCTGTGGCTACGCCGCTGGACCCACGTCATCGCCTAGTCACAACGAAGTATAATCCAGCGCGCACGTGGACGCCGGAGAATGCGGTGGGTATTGGTGGCGCTTACATGTGTATTTACGGAATGGAAGGCCCGGGGGGCTATCAGTTTGTGGGTCGCACGGTGCAGATGTGGAATCGATATAACACAACGAAGTCGTTCAAAGAGGGTAAGCCATGGTTGCTGCGATTCTTTGACCAGATTCGTTATTATCCGGTTTCGGCGGAAGAGCTACAGACGCTACGGCATGATTTCCCAGAAGGACGCTTTGAGCCGAAGATTGAAGAATCTTCATTCAGTCTCGGAGAGTATTTAGATTACTTAGAGGCCAACGAGGAAAGCATTGCCAAGTTTAAGACCAAGCAGCAAAAGGCGTTTGACGAAGAGCGTGATCGTTGGGATGCGGCCGGCTTGTCTGCCTATGTGGAAGAAGAGGGCGGCGGCATGATCGAAGAAGTGGCGGCCTTGCCTGATGGAGCCGAGCCTGTAGAAAGTCCAGTCGCTGGTAGCGTCTGGAAGGTTTTGATCCCCGTAGAAGGCACGATGGTCGAAGCGGGCGAAACACTCGCTATCTTGGAATCTATGAAAATGGAAATCAAAGTCGATGCACCCGTTACAGGGAAGTTAATTTCTGTGCAGTGCAAAGAAGGTCAAGCCATGTCACCAGGGCAGGTGTTGTTTGGAATCGAACCAGTTTAACTATTAGATACGAAGGCTCGCACGTGCGCGATACCTTGAGGCCAATTCGCGGCGCACTGCGAGCAAGGGCCTACAATTAAAATAATATGAACACACTTTTAGATATTGAGACGCTCAAAGCTGGCTACCAAAGCGGTGAACTCACACCACGTAAGTTGGTTGCGGATATTCGGAGACGAATTGTAGCTGTGGAGAATCCTAACATTTGGATTCATCTACTCACAGAAGAGGAGTTGGAGCCGTATCTCGAGTATCTCGATGGTCAAGATGCGGAGTCGTTGCCACTTTACGGTATTCCATTTGCGATTAAGGATAACATTGACCTCGCGGGGGTGCCGACCACGGCGGCATGTAAAGCCTATGCATATATGCCGGAGGAATCGTCGCCCGTAGTCGCCCAGCTGATAGAAGCGGGAGCCATTCCGATCGGTAAGACCAACCTCGATCAATTTGCGACAGGATTGGTGGGAGTGCGCACACCCTATGGTGCACCGCGAAATCCGTATGCGCCCGATCGTGTGCCTGGTGGGTCGAGCTGTGGTTCGGCGGTTGCTTTGTCAGAAGGCTTGGTAAGCTTTTCACTTGGCACCGATACCGCAGGTTCGGGTCGTGTGCCCGCTGCCTTCAACAAACTCTGGGGCGTAAAGCCGAGCAAGGGTCGACTGAGCACCAACGGACTCGTGCCAGCCTGTCGCACCTTAGACTGTATTTCGATTTTTGCGCTTAACGCAGCTGACAGCCAATTAGTGCTTAAAGTTGCCGAGGGCTATGATGTGGACGATGCCTATTCGCAGCCGACTTTGGATACGGCGTTACCTATCTCAAAAGTGATTGGGATTCCTCAAGCCGAGCAACTAATGTTCTTTGGTGATGCTGGTTATGAAGGCGCGTGGGTGAGCGCGGTCGCTGACCTCAAATCCAAAGGTTGGGAGATCGTTGAAATCGATTTCGAACCCTTTTTGAAAGCCGCCCGGTTGCTCTATGAAGGCCCTTGGGTTTCGGAGCGCACGGCAGCACTGAAGGATTTTCTTGAAAGTAATCCCGACGACTTTTTTCCTGCGACCAAAACGATTGTGGGCGGTGGCTTGAATAACACTGCGGTTGAAGCCTTTGCTGCCACTTACAAGCTAGCCGATTTAAAGCGCGAAAGTGAATCCGTTTGGGATGGGCTCGCGGCAATCGTAACGCCAACCGCTGGTGGCTTCCCAACGCTCGCCGAAATGGAGGCCGACCCCATCGGGCCGAACTCAACGCTTGGTTACTATACCAATTTCATGAACTTGCTCGATCTTTGCGCCCTCGCGACACCCGCCGGCGAGACCGCCAGCGGTTTGCCGTTTGGTATCACATGGATTGCGCCTCGCGATGCTGATAAAGCTTTAATAGAGATCGCCGACAAGGGTCCGGTTGCGCTTGATGGTGCGGATCAGCTCTCAATCTTACTTTTTGGTGCGCATATGAGCGGACTTCCACTAAACAGCCAAGTTCAGCGGTTGGGTGGTCGCTTCGTCTCGGAGGTGCAAACCGCTTCGAACTACAAGATGGTTTATCTGCCAGAGCCGGCGCCGCATCGTCCTGGGATACTCCGTGTTTCCGATGGTGGGGTATCGATTACAGCCGAGGAGTGGCTTTTTCCAAAGGCGTCGCTCGGTCAATTTCTATCAACGATTCAGCAACCGCTAGGGCTTGGGCATGTTGAGCTCAAAGATGGTCGTAAGGTGCACGGGTTTCTCTGCGAATCAGCAGCGGCAAACGCAGCGAAGGATATTTCCGAAACTGGAAGCTGGCGTGGGTTTTTGAAGACCTTGTAGGGACGCACAGGAAGCGTTCTCCGTCGAGAATTTTGGAGGGCAGCGTTTGGCTCGCTGCCAACGCGGCATGAATGTCGGGTTGAGCTCGACGCTCCCGAGATGGATTAAGCTTTCGCCTCGCGATAAATCGCTTTCAGCGCCTCGAAATCTTCGTCTTTGCTACCGCTTAGTATGATGTGATCGTAATGTTCGCTTTGCTGCATCTCGTCGATGGCAACTTGCATACGGCGTTGAACTTCGTCTTCGGCGTCGGTGCCGCGTCCTCGAAGGCGAGCTTCGAGCTCATCAGTGCTTGGAGGCATGATAAAGACGGTGATGACATTGCCTTTGAGGAGAGGATCGTTGTTAGCGGTCTCGCGCATTTGCGCGGCGCCTTGCACGTCGATGTTGAGCAGCAGATCTGTGCCAGCTGCCAGCTTGTCTTGAACTTCGCTTTTTAAGGTGCCGTATAGGTTGCTGTGCACATGCGCGTGTTCGTAGAACTCGCCTGCTGCAATTTTTGCTTCAAAGGTTTCGTGGTCAAAGAAGTAGTAATCAACCTTGTCGGTCTCACCTCCCCGAGGCTTGCGAGTCGTCGAAGTCACCACTCGTTCCACTTCTGGAATTTCCGCGAGCATACGGTCACACACAGTGGTCTTACCACTGCCTGCGGGGCCAGATACGATAATGAGCTTTCCCGAGTTCACTGGATCAATAAGAGAAGGCAACACCTGTGAGAATCAGTCCGTAAAGAGCGAATACGGCTCCAAAGACTTTAGGTCTAGCTTCGGATCGGTAGAGCCAATCTAAGAAGTCGCGCAATTTGTAGGGGCTGGCCCCAAAAATCAGCGCAGCAATAATACAAATGTATACGAATGTGACCAAGAAGAGTCGAGCCTGTGGCAGTTGCATGTAGGCGGCATCAAGGAGTGCTCCTGCAGTCAGAAGGGTGAGCGCTGCCAGGCCACGCACGGCAAGAAAGTCGGGCACGAAGTAAAACGATCCGAGTGCAACGACTAAGAAGATGATAAAAATGATCTTTTTATACTGTCCGAAATCTGCGGGTCCTAGGTGCATGACTTTGTAGAGAAACCACGCAGTTGAGACACCCATGAGCAGGTAGGCCGCAATTGTTGAGCGAGGAAAGGCCTTTGCACCTTTCTCAGAGGCCATGCCATGCCACAGAAAATGCGCACCAAAAGCGATTAGGAAGATTCCGGTAAAGAGTGTAGCTTGAAATAGGCTCATAGGTGAGTTGCTAATGTGTGATGACTCATAATGAATGCAATGGCTAATGACTAATGCCCTCGGTGGAAGGAAAAAAGTAAATCGGCATTTGTCATGCGGCTACATGCACGGCAAGTAAGTGTGATGGATTTAATGCTCGCTGGTTCCGTAAGGCCGATTGATTTAATAGTTTTTGATTGCGATGGCGTTTTGTTGGATTCCATGCCTGCGAAGATTGCAGCCTTTCGAGAGTGGGTGCCTGAGCGCTACAGCGATTACCGCGACGCATTTATGCAGAGGGTCATGGCTGGATTTGGTAAATCACGTCTGCACCACATCAGTAGTTTTTATGAAGTGATCGTGGGTGAGGCGGTGACTGAGTCATTCCTGATAGAAGAGGTCGCGCGTTTTACTGAGATTTGCGAACCGCTTTGCGCGGCAGCACCTTGGCGTAAAGGCTCTAGGGAATTTGTGCGGCACTGTCGTGACGCGGGGCTGCCTCTATATGTGCTTTCTGGAACTCCGCAGGAGCCTTTGGAAGCGATGCTGGAATCGACAGGTGGCACTGCTTTATTCGATGCCATCATTGGCTCGCCCCCAGGAAAGCCAGAAAGTATGGAACGTATACTTTCTGAGACAGCTGCGGCTGCAGATCACACTCTTTTTGTTGGGGATGCCAACGCAGATCACGTCGCGGCTCTGCACGTAGGTGCTCATTTTGCTTATCTACCGTCAGAGGCGGATAAGCCACTGGCACCCACTCCTACTGTGGTGAATGATCTGCGGGAGTTATTGGTTTAAAAGGTATAAATTGAATGAGGCTCACGATCTTCAGTTCTTGCTGGTTACGATCGGAGGGGATGAACCATTGGCTGGCTCCGCGCTTTTTGAGAACCCCTCGATAGATTTCACCCCACGTTCCTAGAGTGATATAGCCTGCGCGATCGGCTCGAATGAAGGTGACTGCGTGGGTGATACTACGAAGGTTATTGGTTCTCGGGTCCTTTGCGCGGACAATTAAATAACCAGACCTAAAATTAGGTTGAATATCGAAAAAATCCTGCAAGGTCAGCGGAGCCTCGACCGATTTTGAATGGAGCCGTAGCACTCCCTCCGAGCGTTCGGATACCAGTTCGTCCATCACTATCATCGTGTTGAAGTTACTGGTTCCGTTTAACTCGGCTCGCGTTTGCCCAGCGTAGGTGCTGAGCCGTCGATCGATTTCATTGAACAAGTTTAGCTTATATTGGTGCACATTTGCATCGCGACTGAGTGCTTTGATGAGGCCAAACTTTTCATACCAGATGAGTATATTGAGCATCGCGGTCGGCCCGCAGCCAGATTCTGGAGTGGGGTAGTCGTATTGATTCTCAGATAGAATAGAGAGTCGGTTGAGTGCTTTATTTGAGCGCTCATGCCCCCAAAAGGCACGAAAGCCATAGGTGAATGTGTCGTCCTTCTTCTCTGACACTCTTTGAAACACCTGATAGCGCTCTGGAGTGGCTTTAAATGTTGCCCCCTTCAGTGATGAGTATCCGAAGAGAATCGCTAAAATCAACGAGGTGCGCAGAGGTTCCATTGCCTGTATACTTTAGGATTACAGTGCTTTGGTAAAGTAAAGAGACCTCAGTATTAGAAAAACTTAAATTAGCTATGCTTTTCTTGTTGACGATGAGGATAAGTATTACTTATTTGAATGCTATTAACGATAACTACTATGAACAACAAACAACTATCCCTCTTATCTCTCGGTTTACTAGCTGCGGGGTCCGTTCTAAACGCTTCTGACGGTTTCGTCCTTTTTGGTGAAAACGTTGAAAAACCAGCTGCTGAAGACAAATTTGTGCGTCCGATTACAGCGCCCTATTTTAATGAAGACTCCTTTGTCACCACCGATCTGCGCGCTTGGTATCTCAATCATCAGTTTGGTAATGATACGCTCGGTGGCGATGTCACTGTGATGGCGTTGCAAATTCGCGTCGCTTTGACGGAAAGTCTTCAATTCGTTGCCTACAAAGACGGCTACACTGAGTTTGATGGTGCCGCAATACTGGGTAATAATGAAGGGTTTAACGACCTAGGTGCAGGCCTGAAATGGGCATTCATTCAAGATTGGGAAAACAATTTCCACATGGCAGCAGGTATCGGCTATGAATTTGGTATCGGCGACATCGATGTGCTCCAAGACACCAATGAGCTTAGACTTTGGCTTTCTGCGAATAAGGGCTTTGGTAGGTTACACCTAGGAGCGACAGTAAATGCGATCCTCGCAGAAGATGACTCTGATGGACTCGCAGGTAATTCCGATATGTATATGCTACACTTGCATGCGGACTACTATTTGACCGATTGGTTGAGCCCAGTAGTCGAAATAAATGGTTATTTTTCAGACGATGAGGGAGGCCTCGGCGTTTCAGGTGTGGATGCAGGTAGCCTTTACGGAGGTGGTGAGAATGACGTGTATACGATCGCTATCGGTGCCGAGGTGCGTCCTTTCTGCGAAAATTCTGCATTTCGTGTTGCTTACGAAAAAGAGCTCAACGATAACGTCTCATTGTTTGGATCTCGTTGGACGGTTTCAGCGATCTACGAATTCTAATTTTTGATTAGTGTTGGTTTGTAATTTGGAAGGGCGGCCGTTTGGTCGCCCTTTTTTTGTGAGTTGATGGTGAGAGCGTTAATTATGACTGACACTATGGCTGACTCATATAGTTTGACCCAGATTATGCATTAGGATGAGAAGTGTGCTCCGCAACTGAAGCGCAAGGGAGCGTATGAACATACGTGACTGCAGGGCTGACAGGCAGCGATGTGCGCTTGTCGCCTAAGCGTTTCACGGACCCCCGTCAGGTGAGCACATTTCTAATGCGATGCATTAGAAATGTGCCTGATTGACCAGTAATTACGGAAGCTAAAATCTTGTTCGGGAAACGCCTTTGCATCGTTTGGGTTTAATTATATGCCGAAGTTGATTGTGTATGCTGATACCGTAGGGCATTAGATTTCGAGGCAAGTCGTTGCGATGAATTACAAAGAAATATTTGATCAGCGTGGGCAGTTGTATAACGACGCACATCAGTTCGCGCCGAGAGCTCGTCATATGGAAAGTGATGCAATGCTTCGTTGGCTCGAACCTGTTGGGGGAGAGACCATACTGGTAGTGGCAGCGGGCGGTGGTTTTGATGCTGTGTGTCTTGAGCAGGACGTGATGCCAGATGCTGTAAGCATTTTATGCGTTGAACCATCGACTATGTTTTCAGACTTCATCCCAGATCGATTCACAGTCTATAACTCGCCGCTTGAAGAGATTCCTCTTCAGGATGAAAGTGTTGATGTGGTGCTAAATCTGGCAGCGTTACACCATATTGAAGCCCGCGATTGTGTTTTTGATGAATGGGCACGCTTACTTAAGCCTGGTGGGCGTATTGTGATTGGGGACGTGGCGGCTGGCTCAGATAATGCTGCGTTTCTAAATGAAGCCGTGAATGCATATACTCCTGGAGGCCATGACGGGAGTTTCATAGAATCAGGTTACTTGACTAAGGAATTTCACATGCGTGGGTTTATCGACTGTAAAGAGGCATTGGAGTCGTATCAATGGACCTTTGAAAGCGAAGATGAAATGGTGACCTTTTCGCGCTTAATATTTGGGATGGTGAATGCACAGCCTCTCCAAGTGGCTGACGCGATACGACGATACTTGAATCCTCAAATCTCAGTAAAGACTGGAGAGGCGAGCTACGATTGGTCATTGCACTTCTTTAAGGCATATAAGTCGTAGCGTTTGAATGCTCTACTGGGAATCCAAAAGGATGCGTTGAACTTCAGGGTGACGCCTCGCATAGACCCGGATATAAGAACATTGTGGAACGACTTTTAGGTTTTCTGCATGTGCAAATTCGAAGGCCGCTTTTGCAAGTTGTCCTGCAATGTTTTTCCCACGTAGTTCAGGTGGCACGAAAGTGTGCGTGATCGTCATTAGACCGTCGGCGAGTGTGTAATCGAGCACCGCGTTGGCATCCTCGATGGTGATTTCAAAACGTGAGTGGCCTCTGTTGTGAGTGACTTGTATGTTATGCATCCAGTTGTAGATTCCAGCGTTCCTTGTTGGGGCTGTTGCGCACACTCACGGGAGCTCCGAACGTTCGGCTGAGGTTTTGTGAGGAGAGGACATCTTTCTTAGGTCCTTGCGTCAGCACTTTTCCGTTTTTCATGAGTAGCACATGGGTGATTTCTGGAAAGATTTCCTCGATGTGATGAGTCACGAGTATGAGGGCAGGGGCTTGCTTCAACTGTGCGAGTTTGCGCAAGGTAATGAGAAAGCGCTCGCGCGCGACTGGGTCGAGCCCTGCGCAGGGCTCATCGAGAATGAGCAACTCTGGAGCTGCCATCAACGCGCGGGCGATAGAAACCTTTTGTCGTTCACCCTGGCTGAGAATGCCCCATGCGCGATCGGCAAGCGTGCGAACGCGTAGCTTGCTGAGGCAGCGCAGAGCCTTCGCGGTATCTTGAGTATGTTCTCTCGACCAATATCCAAGCTGTGCCGTCGCACCGCTCAAAACCGTTTCGATGGCCGGTTCTTCTGCTGGCACACGCCGAGTCAGACTACTGCTGACCATTCCAATTCGTTGCCGCACTTCGCTCCAATCGGCCGCGCCGAAGTCTTCGCCCATACACTGGATCTTACCAGAGCTTGCGCTCATGTAGCCCGTCAGCGCTGAAAGCAGTGAGGTCTTGCCGCAGCCATTCGCACCCAGAATCACCCAGTGCTCTCCAGGTGCAACCTGCCAGTCGATATGTCTCAAAATCGTTTTATCGCCTCGGCGAAGTGTCAGCTGCTGGATGCTCAGTGTCGGTGTGTGGTCTGCTGTGTGCGGCATATCTCGTATATCAAGTTTGGTTCAGTGAAGTCGCGCTATGTTTAATAGCCATTTAGAGTGAAGGGCAACGCTCCGTCGTTGCCGTCGTAGCAAAAGTGAGCTGCAGGTATCCATGCGCAGTTTGGATCTGCATTTCCATGCTTAATATAGTTAGACTATTTATTCTATGGATATGGTCGCCTTATGTGATGTGGAAAACACCGGTTCCTAGGGTCGAGAGCGGTTGGTCAGCACTCGGCGATCAGGCCTTAGCGATTTCAACAATCTGCGAAGCCGAAGGCTCTTTGGTCTAGAAAAGTTAGGCTGCACTTGCTCATAGGCCGAATACGAGCACTACCTAAAAAGTAAACTCGTGCGCCTACCCTTGGACCGAAAAGTGATCGAAAGCTATGCGAAGATTAAAGCTCAAACCCAAAGCAAAGGTTTGAGTATTGGTGAATTTGACCTACTGATTGGAGCTACCGCATTCGCCAATGGCCTGGCTCTTGCGACGCTCAACCTCAAAAACTTTAGCAAAATCCCAAGACTGATTCTAGAGGATTGGTCGCAGTCCCAAATATAACTATGATCGCACCAAAAGATTTTACCGAAGAGCTGGATTTCTTCGTATACGTGAGTGGAAAAGTGCAGGAGCATTTCAATATCGCCAAGGAGGCGGTCTATCCAGATACGTATTATCAATTGCCAGAGGACTGGTGGTCGGTCTGGCGTTGTGAGCATTTGATTAGTGATCCCGCAGGCGAGCAACACGCTGTTTTGTTTACCAACTCCGCAACCTTTTTAACGTTTATCTGCCACGGTTTCAGTAATGATTTTGACTCATTAATCTGTGAATTTGAAGGAGCGTTTCTCAGTTCACTCAAAGCCCAAGGGCTGGTTTTGCCAGCAAACGTCTCGACGCACACGCGATTAATTAAAGGTAATCCGCGCCGTTTAGTCGGCACGATGAAGCAGTTGAAGGAATGCGCCTTGGATTTGGCATCAGATCCAGATGGGCCGATACCGCCAAATGAGATCGAAATGCATTTGTTGAATTATTGCTGTATGTCTCTCAAAGAAAAGTTCCCCGCCAAAGCCTATTACAATCAGCTCTGCACAAAACCGCCCTTCGGAGGTGCTTTTGACGATGGTGATGGAGTGCTCGTTCCCTTCCCCAAAAATCCATTTAAATAAGAGGCAATGGTGCGGGTCCTCCCTGGGATTCGATCATTTTCCCGACGTCGGGAAAACGATCTAGTGATGGCTTTAACCATATTGTTGAGGCCAGCAAAATGGTCTCAGACGGCTATAAACCAAATTCAGTAAAGTTGGATCCTTATACGTTCGTATTCGGTAGCGCGGTGTGGCCCACGCCGCATTCATCCGATGAGCCTGCAGCTTTCAATCGTGCTGGTTAGGCCAGTCAGCGCTACCCGATCAAACATTTTTTTCATTCGGTATAAGGCCACAATCTGTGATCATGCTGCACCTACGTGCAGCGGCTTTACCACCTTTTGTATCTGGGGCAGTAACTCTCGTTGAGCGATACGTAGATCGTAGTTTTTCTGCAGGTTTACTCAGAGCTCACAGCTTGTGCTGAAGTAGGTCGCCAGCCGAAGTGCGGTTTCAGTCGAGATCGGGCGCTTGCCGTTCACGATTTGATTCATCGTCGGTTGGGAGATCCCAGAGTCTTTGGCCGCGCGATAAGGGGTGATCCCTGCTGGCTTGATAAACTCTTCCAGTAGGATTTCGGCAGGATGTGGCTCAGGAATGGTTTGAGTGCGAGTGCTCATATTAAATAGGGTTTAGTGGTAGTCGACGATTTCAACAGCCTCGGCGTGTCCGTCGATAAAACGAAAGCAAATACGGTATTGTTGATTGATTCGGATAGAGTGCTGGCCGTTGCGGTCACCAGAGAGCGCTTCGAGGCGATTGCTAGGTGGAAGTTTGAAATCGTCTATGCGGATTGCGGATTCAATTAAGCGGAGTTTACAAAGGGCAGATGCCCGTAAATTGGCTGGTCGGTTCTTGTGGCGTTCATTGTCCCGAAGGGCAGCAGTCAGTTTACGGGAAAAGCTTCGGATCGTGTTATCTAATAATATATGTTACTTTTATGAGTATGTTTAAGTTTTGAATATAGTTTGGGTTTACATGGAATCG
>Ga0209533_1002130_pt1 | contig 18250 bp, 22 predicted proteins | sample COG_04_FD_184748 | JGI IMG/M metagenome (GOLD analysis project Ga0209533, IMG submission 184748) | Pelagic Microbial community sample from North Sea - COGITO 998_met_04 (SPAdes) (version 2) | ecosystem: Environmental > Aquatic > Marine > Neritic zone/Coastal water | place: Helgoland, sampling...
CATATGGATTTTTCCCGCAAGCCGCAGCAATATTAGATATTTCCAAATACATCTTTATACTTATGTATTGATTTTATCTTTAAACTTGGAAATTAAATGTTAATTTCTGATTAAAGTATTTACTTACGGTTTTCGTTTATTAGGTAACCCCCACCCGGTACTAGCTTGTCGATAGTTTTCTGGATCGACATTAGCTGGTTTCTGTAAAACCCCGTGCACAGCTTTACCATTATTAGGAACATATACACTTTTATAATTTGAAGTAGGCCACAAGGAACGATACATCGCGAACCAGATACTATTTTTATTAACTGCGCTACCACAAGCTTGTTGCGTAGAGCCTGAGGGGATCTCCTGCCAAGTTTCTATCCAAATGGGATCGGGGTTAGTCATTGTTTTAACATTTTCTAAATACGATGAGGTCCCTGGAACATTAGTTGGTGTTTTATTACCGGGAAGCCATGGTGGATACATACCATTTTTATCAGGGACTTTCATTAGATAACATCCAGGCTTTGTTGGTATAGGATCGGTGCGAGGCACTGAGGTCAAGACATCTATTAATTTTGATTGTGTAGACCTCGCAGAAATACTGTCTGTATTATTTTGCGCGATTAATGTATTGTTAGAATTTGCATTATTAATGCAAATAAATAAAAGAATAAATATAGTTACAAATAATATAATTAAAATTGATGAACCAATTATTACTTTTTTAGAATAAGCCATTTTCTTATAATACTACAAAATATTTTTTTTAAGTTTATTTTGTAGTATTATTATTTTGTATTAATATACATTTTCGGCTTTTAAGCTGTTATAATTAAATACTAGCAGCGACGAATGGAGCTGAGACAACTGATGCAAAGATTCCGACGAGAAGTACACCTACGAAGTCTATATATATAGATACAGGAGTTCTCTCGCGTAGCATTAACCCTGGACTACTTTCCAATTTACCCGTTAAAACTGTATTTAAACGTTTTAAAGGTACAGTGACTGTCATTGTACTTAAATCTTTTGTTATATCTTCGCGAGAAGGCATAGTATACGAAACCTGTTCTGTTAAATTGCTTATTATTATATTCGGAGGATTCTCGTTAAATGAATCATTTGAATCATCCAGATTGAAAACATGATCTAATTCTGAATTTATTTCTTCTTTACTTATATATGTTTCTGATAATAAATTTGGACGTTCAGTATATTTTATTAAACTTGTTAAGTCACTATACTTTAATATCATCTGGTCGTCTATTAAAGTAATTTTACATAATAATGAATAATAAATTTTTCCCTCTTGTACTTCTTGTACTTCTTGTAATTCTTGTCCTCTTACTCGTAATTTATTTACTTATAAACGATTTCTCTGTAATCTATTAACAGTTAGATCTTTTAATAATCCACTACTCGCCATTTTATTGTAATACTACAAAATATTTTTTTGAAAGTTTATTTTGTAGTATTATTATTTTTTTGACTTTTAAGTTGTTCCAAGTACTGATAAAAGAGTTTCATTAAATTTTACACTTATTATTATATATATCTAAATATCCTAAATATGTATTTGGTTGTCTGTTGTCCCCTCTTGCTAATTCACCAATCTTAGAATACTCTTTATTCATTTTTTTTTTATATTCAGGGTTTAATCCATATTCGAATTGAGTTAAATTTCCATTACTTTGAAAAGAATTCGGTCCATAACACCGAGATTGATTATTTATTATTTGAATGGGCATCATTTTATAATAAGGTATTTTATTTTTTTTTTAAAATAATTGTTGAAACTCCAAATTTATTAGTAATTATTTCGGGGGTATAATCTTTTAATAAATTAGAACCATATTGCTGTTTTACTTTTTCTTTCATTTCGGAATTACTTAATGTACTTAATTTACTTAATTTACTTAATTTACCAAATTCAGTCTGAGAAAATATATTATTCATAAAGAATGAACTTGTCTCTGATAAAGGAAATTTATTATAAATATCTTTAATTCTTTTTAAATCGCTGGAATCTATTTTATTTGCAGCATCTCGAATTTTATTTTGAAATCCCGAAATAGTATCCGAGTCGGATGGACCAGCTTCTCCGTCCTTTATAATCGTTAATTTAAGATCATCCATTACTTCGGAAATGTCATCCGCGAATCCATTGATAGATAAATTCGCTTCAACAAATGATAATTCTCCATTTTTATTAACTAAATAATAATAAGATACTTTATCTTTACTTATACTTTCGATAAGTACTGGACAAAAATTAAATAATTCCTTATAACCATTTTGTACTTCACAGTTTTTTTGTATATTAATTGCTACAAGTAATGGGTAAAGCCAAGATGGGTTTATATTATCATTTTTGTATTCATTTTTAACTGTATTAAATACATTATTCATATCTAATCCGTCATTATTATCTGAAAACAATTTTTCACCACTCAATACATTATCATTATACGATTTTTTTACGTCATCTGAACTTATCTCAGTATCTTTACCACACTCCTCCGAGTCCACTTGATCGATTGTTTGAGGAAAATTTTCTAATGGTTCTTTTGAATATACCCATTTATCTGATTTTACTATATAATACCAAAATAATACACTTTCGCCTTGTATTTTATGTATAACATATTTTTTACCAGAACAAAAAGACCGTAAATCTTTTTCAGTCAATTTTCTTGTTTCTATTTTTTCTAATTTAGTGGGGGTTTCTGAACCTAAACATTCTTTAATCTGTGCAGTACTTAAATTTGCTAACATCCAATTAATTATCTCTTCTTCACTTTTATCTTTAAAATATTCAGCTGTTTGTTCACCAGACATTTATTATTATATAATTTTTTATTTATTTTTTTAAAACTTAATTAATTTTATTTAAGTTTAGTAATTTTATTTAAGTTTAGTAATTTTATTTAAGTTTAGTAATTTTATTTAAGTTTAGTAATTTTATTTAAGTTTAGTAATTTTATTTAAGTTTAGTAATTTTATTTAAGTTTAGTAATTATTTTGAGCTTCAATAAATACAGAATTAATTGTTTTAGAATCCATCAATTGTAATTTATCAATCATTGACTCTGGAAATATATTATATTTATATATTAAATCATATATTTTCTCATTCATAATTTGTTTCGCTTCGATGTTTTTTAACATTTTTTGTAATAATTTCTTTTGCTTATTATCAGTTTTATCTGATTCAGATATATCTTTTAGACATTTCATCAATTTTATTTTTCCCGCAAATTGTTTATCAACTAAATATTTAAGAGTATTTGTTCCCGTTTTTTGAAGTATAGTTGTTTTAAATTTACTTAATTGGGAAAAATTGTTTGTTATATTAATTAAATCTGTGCGTATATCTGGGTCTACTGGAATATCCTTAAAAATTTTATTATTATTCCAACACTTTATATTTTCTAATAAATTTAAATTTGAATCTATTTCAGGTTCAATAATTATCTTGGGAGAATCAGTATATTCTTCCAGTATTCCATAATCATTAACTCCCGCCTCAGTAAATTTTATAGGAAAAATGTTTGGATATGAATATTTTCTATCTATAATATCTGAGTATGTTATTTCACTTGGTATAGAATCACGTAGATATATTTCTAATGTTGCCGGATTTTTATAATAAATCTGATATTTACCTCCACCCGTTGGCTTAATATTTTCTTCCAGTCTAACAATATTTCCAAATTTATTTAATTCACAATCATATGAGGTTTCACGTAAGGTTTCTTCAAATTCATTATTGATTTGTGCTTTTTTAAGAGCACTTGTCAGCATTTTTTGTTCAATAGTAATACTTTCAAAATTCTTCATTCTTTTCTTTCCAAATGTATTAAGTAACATCTCTTCAACATCTGGATCCGGATTTAATGGTAATATAGAATAATGTCTAAATATATCTGTATATTGGTCAGGTAAAGGTAATCTTGAATGACTACAAAAACGAACTGCTCTGGCTAAAATTTGTTCTATTCTGGCTTCATTCCACCAAGGGTCAGTAATATGAACTTGTTTAACATTTTTAAATGATACACCTTCCATGATAGATCTAGTTCCAAGTATAACTTTTAATAATGAACCATCTCTATTTTCAAATGAATTATATGTACTTTTCGCTTTTGAAATTAATTCTTTTTGAGAACTTGTCTCAGAACTCCATATAAAATAACGTCCGCGACCCTTATCTTCTTCTGGATATTTTGTAAGACCACATGCATTTAGAATAACACTTAATGCTTCTACACCAAATTGTAACCAATTTGAAAATATAAACACTGGACCATCACAGTTTAAAGTCAAGTCTGTTATACTGACAAATTTTTGTGAATAACCTTTCTCTCTTATATAATTTAATACTTCTTCTGAACTTTTACTTTTTAATTTTTTTAATTCTTTTTTAAATGTATCCAGACCAGATTTTGCAAGAGTTTCACTTTTTTTAGTAACAAGTGAATCTATGATATCACTTTTATTTAATGGAAATACTATATTTGAAAATTGTTGAGTTGTTACATATATACCAGAAATTTTATCATCTTTTACATCAGTATTATCAGATAAAATAAATTCATCTTTCGAAAGAACCTTCGAATATACGTCAGTATCTTTTAGTAAATCACTTTTTAATGCATTTATATACATTTCTTTCTGTTGCTTACTCATAATGTGCTCTAATGTTATAATTCTCTTATATGGATATGCATTGGGATTTCCTCCTTTAAAATATGATACATATCCTGAACACATATAAGATAATAGTTCTTTATTTATAAGACAAGAATTTAGTGTAATCCAGTTTTGTCCTTTAACACGATTACATTTTCCATTAGCATCTATTTCTCCCAGAAAGAATGAATAAAATTTATCCTTATTTAATGGAAATACAATTCGTGGTTTGAGTAAATTCATTGTTAATGCTAATTCATATGGATTATCATAAATAGGAGTAGCACTTAGTAGTACAATTCTTAAATCTGGATGAAAATATTGATACACCGCAGTAAATAACTTTTTATAAAGAACACCTTTTTCACTTACAAGTCTTTGTATCTCATCTATAACTAATAAACAATTATTATTTAATAAAGGACTATTCTTATTTGTTAAATACTCCATTTTTGTCCATTTTCCATCTTTTGTTATATTAAATAGTCTATTAATAAATTTATCATGACCAATAATTTCAAACACTTTTGAAACTTCTGATAATATTTTTACTTTAAATTGTGTAAATTTTGCGTTTGCTATATTTAATTCATTTTGTATTTTACTGAATAATTTTTTTTCGTTACTTAAATGTTCGTTACTTGAATCTTCTTTATTAAGTAATAACTTAGTGATTTTATCAGATGATTTATTTAATTCTTTTCTTTTGTTATTATAATCTAATTCAAGAAATTGTAAAATCAGTTTATCATTTACATTAGTATAAAAATCTCTTTTTCCATTTATAACACATTGTGAAGTACACGACCATATTTCCCCATTTCTTAATTCTCCTATAATTTCCTCATAATATTGATCAACTAAGGGTGCAGGAACAACATAAAGTAATTTTTTAGGACTGGTTTTTTTAAAAGCCTCTCCTATTACTAAACTTGTACATGTTTTACCAGAACCGAGACCGTGAAATATCAAAGAACTTTTTATATTCGTATCTGGATTTATTATTTGTCCCATAAATTTCTGTTGAGGTTTTAACGAAAATTCTTTTGGATCACATATTTCTTCATTACTTTGTTTAATATAATTATTACTAAATGAATATGGACTATCTCCATCAAATTTTGAATCTGAATAATTCTCTTTAATAAATTTTAAAAAATCTTCATTATTAAAATAATCTAAATTGTCTAAATTATTGAAAAATTTCTTTGAACATTTAATATTATATTTTGTAGATAATTCTTCATTTGGATAATAATATTGTAAACATGTATTTGACATTAAAATATAATATTATTTTAATTATTTATTTTAATCGGATACTGATTAAAATAAATAATTAATAAATTGTTTATGGTATTTTTATTTAATTGTGTCAATTAAATTAATTAATTTAATTAATTCTTTTTTAATATTTAATAAAAAATCATCATCGCGAACTTTATACTCCTTGTAGACCTTATAATTTGGATTACGTATTAACCATTTATCTATTTTAGAATTTAGAGGTGCGTTTTTACCGTATTTTATACTCGTATTTTCAATATTTATAACAGGAACTCTAAAATCGTCATTAATCTTAATTTTATTTTTATGTTTTTCACTATTTAAATGTTTCGAGTACCATATATTGTTCAGATATGTTTTATCACATATTTTACAAACATATTCCATACTACTATTATCTATACAATTTACACTTTGTCCACTTTGTTCTACCTGTAATTTATGTTTCTTTGTTTTAATATGTTTTGTGAAGTTTTTGCTACAATAATTAAAATTGCAATATTCACATTTAATCATTAATATTTATTTATTTTAATTATTATAAAAAGAAATCGCATAATTAATTATTAAAAACGACGGACCATGACCAAATTCCCGTCGCCAACGCTTTTTTATATTTAAGTGTATTCGTAAACCTTTTTAACTGATTATAATCTTTTGCATAATAAATAATTGTATCTTTACCATATTTATCAACTAAATATACTGGGTAATTAGATATACCACTAGGTTTTTTAAATACAGATATATCTTTTTTAGGATTTTTAATATATAATTCTAAAATATCTTTGAGCTGTAAAGGAAAAATTACACCATTATATGCTTTATAAAGAATATAATCATTTATTTTATAAGCCTCTTCATTTAAATTTTTTCCAAGATAAAATCCCCCACTCCTAAATGTTCCTTCTGGTGCTCCGGATAAACTATTTCCATTTAATCTATATTTAAACATCCTCCCTTTTGGATATAAAAAAATATCTTGAATACTTCTAAGTGATACCCAACCATCTTTAATCAATTTATCTAAATATAAATTTTCAAATTCACTATCATTATTAACTTTACTTTGAACACTTATATAAGTATTTGGATTATAACGTTCATCATGTATTGTTTTAGGATCTGGTATTCTTGAGTATAATTGTAGATCTGTTCTAATATTACTCATTTATTATTATACAATTTTTTTTTTAAGTTTATTTTTTTCTAATAGAAACTGTCATCTTTTTAGGTAATAAAGACTTCCTCTTAGGAGACTCTGACTTTTTTTTAGAAGATACAAGACTTACGGGTAATAACGACTTCCGCTTAGGAGACCCCGACTTCCGCTTAGGAGACCCCGACTTCCTCTTAGGAGACCCCGACTTCCGCTTAGGAGACCCCGACTTCCGCTTAGGAGACCCCGACTTCCGCTTAGGAGACGCAGACTTCCGCTTTGGAGACGCAGACTTCCGCTTTGGAGACGCAGATTTTTTTTTACATTCTGTATCTAAATGTTTTTTAAGTTTAATATTTATTTTAGAATATGAATCAGTTGGATTATTTCCTAAAAATATATTTTTTAATTCTGATTTAGAACTTGGTTTTTCTGTATACGATTTCCAAACTTTATCTTTTATTGATGGTGTAATTACACTTGACATTTTAATATAAATAAGTATATTAATTTAAATTAATGAACCACAAATTAAAATAAAGTAAATTAAAATAAAGTAAATTAAAATAAATGATTAATTATATATGGAAATACTTCAATATTTTCCTCCTGTGAACTATGAAATACAAGATGTATTTACAGAAATAAAATTGGCTTACTCCGATAATTATAAAAATCCATTTAATAGTGATATACAAGATTATTCTATATTAATTTCTTTAAGAGAAGTTAGACACGAATTAAATACAGAAAAACAGATAGATAATTTTATAAATAAACTTTATTATTTAAATATACATTGGGGTATGTCTGGATTAAATATTCTTAATATAAATTTACAAAATTTAATTAATTTACAAGTTCAAAATATTCAAAAACAAAAAGAATTAATTAAGTTTTCACAACAAATTGATAGCAATTTGATGACTGACGAAATACATAATTTAACTAATAATTTAACAAATTTACAAACATATAATACTGATAATATTGGTGTTAGTGAAGTTTCAAAATTATTTAATCAATTAAAAGTTAAAAATAATTCCAAATCAAAAAATCAATATTTACCATCAAGTAGAAAAAATCAGTTTAAAAAAAAAAGACCAAAATAAAAGAAAATAAAAGAAAATAAAAGAAAATAAAAGAAAATAAAAGAAAATAAAAGAAAATAAAAGAAAATAAAAGAAAATAAAAGAAAATAAAAGAAAATAAAAGAAAATAAAAGAAAATAAAAGAAAAAAATAATATTAATTTATTTTTCCAATTTAAATTTCATTCCAATTAATTTTTCATAATCACTTAATGTTCTATTAGTACCAAGGGTGAATTTGTCGCAGTCAATTAATAATTCTTTTGGTAATTTAATATTACTCGGCAATGTTCCTAAACGATAATGAATTCTTAATCTTGAACATAAAGTTATATTTTTATTATACCCTTTACCTTTTTTTTCCCAGAATGTTTCCCGATAACCTCTATCAAAATTTGTATATGCAATTGGATAATTTGGAGAATAGAAATTCCAATTTCTTGTGTATAATCTTAAACAAATATCCATTTCCTCTCCAAAAAAAACATCTGGTGTATATGGGTCGATGGGGGCATCTTTACATATATCTCCACCCGAAAAGGAGAAACATCCGCTCCACCCATTGCTTTTAAACGGTTGTTTGTATTTTTTATGTGGATCAATATATTCTGCATTAATTCTTGTAAAACCATCAAGTGCACATATTCTTGATACATTTAATGGACCTCTCAATTTTGAAGAAGTTTTATTTTGTCCAATCTCATAATCTGGTAAATATTGAGTTAAACAACTATTATGTGGTAATTTTTTTAATGATTTTTTTAATTTATAATCCCAATCTTTTTCAACCAAAGTATGAGAGTCAATTTGTAAATAATATTCTTCTGAATTATAATTCTGTTGAATAAGATGACGGGCATATGTAGGTCCTCTGGCATCTAAATAAGAAATTCTATTTACAAATACGACAGATTTATATTCATCAGGTAAATTATATAAAGCATCTATATCCTCGTCTGAATTTTGTTGACATACATATATTCTTAAATTTTTCCAATTATTACTATTTAATATTATATTTTTAATTGTGTTATTGCATTCTGGATCTCGATAACTGGCTAAATTTATAAATATTAAATTGTTTTTTTTACTGTCTGGTAAATTTGTATAATTTGTTAATTTGTAATCATTTTTAAAATTTTGAAAATATTTTAGAGCAGCGGTTCTATGTTTCCACCTAATTGGAATACTTAATAAATTGAAATCTTCTTCTGTCATGCTCATATAATTGCTAACATTAACAAAATAACTGTTTTTTAATATTTTCATAATTATAATAATTAACACAATAATTATAATAACAAATATAATTGTATAGATCATTAATTTATATAAATATAAATTAAATTAATTTATTCCGTTTTAATATAAAATAAAAATATTAATTTATAATATATCAATGAGATTCGACACTGAAAATTATTCAGATGAACCAAAAAAATATTTAAATAATATATCTAATTACATTAAGACACAAAATAAACAATTAGAACAAAAATCTAAAACAATGGAATACATATTACTTAAATTTACAGAAAATTTAAAGTTAAATTTAACAAAAATTGGAAATTTAGAAGAAATAAAAACAGACCTAGAAAATAAATTAAATAAAGACCCGAATAACACTGATCTACTTGAATCTATTGATAATATTAAAGAATCTGAAAACATTGAACTAAATACTTTATACAATATTGAACGGGAGTTAAGAAACACCGAAATAAATTGGGAAAATAATAAGAATGATTTAATTGAAGATTTAAAAGAGATTGAAAAATTAATACAAAATTATATGTTAAAAACATATTCTATTATGGGTGACACGGAAGTTTTATTAAATACGGTTAATGATCAATTGGTGATGAATTTAAGTCGTGGACTATCTAACGACGATTCTATGGAATTAATTAATGAAAATATGAAAAAAAAAGAACTTTTAACTAATAGTATTGAACCTGATTCAGATTCAGATTCAGATTCAGATTCAGATTCAAGCCACAGTTCGGAAGTAAAAATTGGAAATGATTTAGAGTATTTAAATTTAGAAGAGGAACAATCTCATGATTCTGATTCAAGTGAAGGTTCAGATTTAAACATTGGACAAGAACAACTCAGTGACTCAGACTCAGACTCAGACTCAGACTCCGATTCAAGTGAAATTTCAAAATTTAATATAAAAGATACAACAGATTCAGAATCAGAATAGGCGCGAAGACGGACTAAATTAATTTACCGTTTTCAATGCATCTATTATACTAATTACTTTATTTATAGTTGGTGTGCAAACATCTACTGTTGCACTAATTGTTGTTTTTGTTGGAATTTTTAGTTTTAATTTATTTTTAACTATATAAGTAATAATTCCTCCCACTGCTGATTTTGGAGTCACAGCTTGTAATTCAATACTATATTTATTATATAATTCATTACACATAGTTGAGACTTGAAATTTCAATTTTAATAAAGAACAATATTTTATAAATGAATTGGAATCTTCTACTTGGACACCTTTATATGTTAAATTATCATTATTAACAACATCAAATAGGACTTTCTCTCCTTTTGACAAAGTTTTAGATGAACAATTAAATACTTCTTGGATTTGTTCTCTTTCAATTGGTAATTTGTGATTAATGCAAGAATGATATAAACATGCGGCGATTAAACCTTTTCTAACAGACGCTCGTGTTAATTTACCCGATTCCATATATTGATGCCAGAAATTTTTTGCTGTATCTATAACAACCTGATTTAAATTTAATAATTCTGCTGAATGCTCGAAGTCTTTACCAACTAACCAATATGTTTTTTGTTTATGATTAAATGTCATTTGTAAAGATAATTTACCAATTAATGTATTTGTATTGAATGCTAAATTCCCTCCTTTTGAATAAGGATTACCATCATCATAAACATCTCCTCTTTGTGTATTTGTACAATAATTTCCAGAAGTATCTTTATAATTATTCCATTCACTCGCGGCTGAAATGTTATAACTCGCCATTTCAGCTCCACATTTATTGCATACCCCCTCTGAATCTAATTCATGACAGCAACCAATTTCTTCTTGATTATTTTTCTCTTTTAATTTTTGTTCATCAATTTCGTCAAAATGTTGATATGCGTCAGCCCAAATGTCATCCATAGTATTTTTTACTTTATTATTATTTATTATTTATTATTTATTGTTTCTTAAACTTGTTTAAAATATGTTATATATAATAATTAATAATATTAAATGAATAATAGAGTAAACAATAAAGTAACTTTAATTTCTTTAACTTCATGTATTTTATCAGTTGACAATAATAAAAAAATATTAAATTTAGAAGTTATAAATGATAAATACATAAAACAAGAATCGTTAAATTTATTAGAATATATAAAAACTTTTTGGGTAGTTGCAAAAGAAAATAATGATTGTTATCATTTTATTATTAATATACACGCATTAGGTATTTATCCTTTGTCTTTATTTCAAATTATAAAAGATTGTTTAATAGAAATTGAATATATATTTAAAGAACATTTACATTCAAGTTGTATTATAGTTGATTCTCCGACTATTGTATCTATACTAAAACCGTTATTTAATATATATAAAACTTCAAGACCGTTTACTTTTGTTAAAAATTATGAGGATGGGTTAATGTTTATAAATAAAAATAAAATAAAATAAAATAAAATAAAATAAAATAAAATAAAATAAAATTAAATTAAATTATTCAGTTTATAAAATTCAATAACCTTACTGTTAATTTTAATTTTGTTTATTGCAAAATTTACTAAATATAATCCACCAAGAGTTTTAATTCTGGAAAGTGCAACATATATTTGCCCAGATTCAAATATATCATTACCAACATCTATAATTGCAGAATTAAGTGAAAGTCCTTGTGCTTTATGAATAGTAATACCCCAAGCTAAAATTATCGGAATTTGATTAATACATAATCCCGGGATATTATCACTCTTCCAAGAATGAATAGTTATTGTTCTTTTTGTATTTTTAAATTGAATTATTGGATTGTCATTTTTATCAAAATCTAAAACAACACCTTGACTACCATTTACTATTTCCGGGTCTATATTTGCTATACACATTACGAATGCACCTTTTTTAAGTTCTAATGTTTCCTCCGTTAATGTACTATCTTTAATATATTTATATTCAAATTCTTTCTCTTTTTCATTCATTGATTTTAATTTTTCTAATTGTAATTGAGATAAATTTTCTACATTTTCTGAATAATTTCTTTTATAATAAAAACTTTTACTTTTAATTTTTAATAAATATTGATTATTAATTATAGCAACTTTGTTCTTTGTTGGTAAAAGTCTTGTTATATTTTCATCTAATTCAACATTTAAATTTTCAATTAAACGTGATTCAAGTTTATTAATACCACTTCTAAAAATTTTTCCAATTCTTAAATTATTTAAAATTTTTTTATAAACTATATCATTTTGTCTATAAATAACAGTTAACGCATAAACAGAATTAAAACTTTTTAAAAATAGTTCATTTTCAAAACAAAATTTACTTTCTCCAATTGGAGGCAATTGAAAGAAATCACCAGACAAAATCATTTGAATTCCCCCAAATGGTTTATTATTTTTTAATATTTTTCTACCAATTGTATCTAATAATTCAAACATTTTATCAGACATCATACTAATTTCGTCTATAATAAGAATTTCTGTATTCAACCAGTTTTGTAATTTAAATTTACTACTTAGAACATTTTTAATAATCATATCATTATTTTTCTTACAAATTCCAACCCCCGCCCATGTATGTATAGTTGTAGCCTTGCACTCTAATAATAAAGCCGCAACGCCAGTTAAAGCCGTAACACATATTTTACGACCATGTTCTGTTGCGTGAGAATATATTTTCTTAATTAAATAACTTTTACCGGACCCTCCTGGTCCTGTTAAAAAAATATTTTCTGAATCAAGATATGAATCAAATACTTTCTGTTGAACAGAGTTCATTAATAATAAATACATTTAATCTTTAAATTAAAATTATTTAGTAGTAATGTTGGGCTGAAATTGTGATACTTTTAGAGTCTGGTATTTAATATTTAGAATAAATAATAATATAAATAATCCATACTTTCATTCGAATATTTATCAATAATTTGTTTTAATAAGGTTTTTTTATTATTAAACTGTATAATTTTATCAATATCTTTATGAATATTAAATATACTCATGTCGTTAAATATTCTTGATTTATTTAAAATATAATCTTGAATATAATGATTATCAATAGTTAATATATTATCACTATTAATTATTACTTTTAATAATGTATTATTCATTTTATAATGTATTATAATCTTATCTTCATTATTATTAATAATTAATTTATATTTATCAATTAAAGTGTAAAGTCTATATTCTAAATTAAAATATTTTAATTCATTTAATAATTTTCTATATGAATCTTTATTCATTAAATGAATTACTTATTTATTTTTAAATCAACAAATTTTATTCAGTACAATCAAGTACAATCAAGTACAATCAAGTACAATCAAGTACAATCAAGTACAATCAAGTACAATCAAGTACAATCAAGTACAATCAAGTACAATCAAGTACAATCAAGTACAATTAAAGCACGAATATAACTCGGAGTCAAACTCGGAGTCAAACTCGGAGTCAAATTTCATAAGAATACATTGAGTACAATCATTATTACTATCATTATTATCACAAAAATCGCATTCAAAAACTGTATTATTATATTCACATCCAGTACAATAATTAGTCTGGATGTAATTAATTAATTTACTTGGATCACTTATATTACAAGTATTAAATAAAATAGAATTATTATTACAATAAAATGCCGAAAACAGAGAAATTAAATATAGGTACATTACTTATATAGTTAAAATTAAACTTTTAAGTTATTTCACTTAAAAGTTTAATTTTAATAAATTGAATGAATGAATATTACTCCGGATTAATGTCTGGAATATCGCAAACATTAATCGGATATCCTTTTGATACAATTATTGTACATAAACAACTTAATAAATCATTAAAATTAAAAAATATTTATAGGGGAATACAATATCCACTATTAACGTCAAGTTTAATAAGTGGTATTTCATTTGGATTAAATAATAATATATATTCAGTAATTAATAATTATTATATATCCGGATTTATATCAGGAATAATTACAAGTTTTATCATAAATCCAGTTGACCTTTACAAAATTCGAACTCAATCAAATAAAAAATTAAATATTTCGATAAATACAGGTCTAAAACAAACCGTGATTCGTGAATCTGTTGCGAGTTCAATATATTTTGGTTCTTATTATTCAATGCGCGACAGAGATATCCCAGTTTTTATAGCAGGTGGTCTTGCGGGAATTCTATCATGGATTATAAGTTTCCCACTTGATACAGTTAAAACGCGAATACAATCGGGAGAATGTACTTCAATTTTAGATTGTTTAAAAAAAGGAAGATTATACTCGGGAATAAGTATTTGTATTTTGCGGGCTGGTTTAGTTAATTCTACTGGATTTTATGTATTTAATCACTTTCAATTAGACCAAAGAAATAATAATAAGACCTAATTCATAAGATTTAAGAATAGTATAATGGTTTTTTTCCCGAATAATTTCTAAGGTACTATTATTTTTCCAGAGTGAATGTAATTTTTCAATACTTTGCAAAGGAACAACTGAATCACCATTTGTCTGTAATCCTATATAAGTTTCTTGTGGAATACTACTTGAATTATTATTAGAATAATTTTTAGGTAAATGTCGTTCTGGTAAATCATCTAAATTATTTTTATAATCATAACACGTAGGAGTATTTAACCCTGTACATCCGACAATTATAGTTTCAATTTCTGGATTTATAAATGATCGTTCTTGTAATTCTAAATAAATATTAGAATCAAATTCAGACTTATAATTATTATTAATCATTTTTGGAATACTCTTTGCATTATAAGAAGTACTTTTATAAATCATTACAGGGTTTTCAAAGAACTTTTCATTTGGAAATGACAACATTGTTGAATCAAACTGTTGTGTATTTTCTGGACGTAATATTGTATTACCGGAGAAGAACTCTTTTAATGATAATGGAACTCCGCCAATTGTTGGACATACAAAAAGTAATTTATTTATTAATTTTTTTTCAGAAACATCAAGATGTTGAATAGCTAAATTTGCTATTACAGCACCAAAATCATATGCTATAATTACTGTATTTTTTTTAAGCAGACTTTTCAAATTTTCAACTATATTTTTTAAATTTATTTGTATAAAATTATAGTTAAGAGTATTTAATTTATCACCCTCAGTATATTTCAGCGCTTTTAACAATGTAATAACAGACCCAAAGTGTGTATTTTTATTTCTATCAACCGCCGTATAAACATTCTTTTTTAATTGATTACAATTATCAGGCCACACAATTGAATTATTTTGTTTTAAAGTACAATCACTTAAACCTGGGATTAAAATAATATTACTGTAAATTTCTGGTGTCCTTCCAATCAGTCCTTTTTCTGTTCCAGTATAATCTAAATGATTTGGTGGTTTAATTATAGAGTATTTTAATTTATTAACAAGTGATAATAGTTTTAAGTCTAAACTTTTCTCGATTGGGACTAAGGAAACATATATACTTTTACTTGTTTTTTTTGATGAACTAAAACCATAACCAGATGCTATTGAAAAAAAATCTTTATTATTTATTAAGATAAAGATAATAATTATAACAAGTGTTAAAATAATAATATTAAGTATCATTTATAAATAATAAAATATTTTAATTATTTTATATATGAATGATTTAATAAATGTTATATCATTATCTATTGTCATAATTATTATTTTCAGTTTCTTTAAAGATATAAATTACAAAAAAATTAATAATTTAACAAATTCACAAGATAGTTAAGTATAAATGTCATTAAAAATAGTAACGTGGAATGTTAACGGTATCCGTAGCAGAATTTTTAATGATAAACCCAGTACTCAATTAACAAAAAATCATATTTTCATTCCTGAGGAAAATAGTTCGTTTTATAATTTATTACAGAATGAACCAGATATTATTTGCATACAAGAAACAAGAACAGAAAAAAGTATAAGTATTGAAAATTATCACGAATATTTTAATCATTCAAAATTAGATGGTGCTCGTAGTGGAAATAGATATTCTGGAACAGCAATTTATACAAAGATAAAACCAAATAAAGTTGAATATTCTATTCCGGATTATTTAGATCAAGAAGGTCGAATTATAATTATATATTTTGATACATTTATATTGATAAATGTTTATACACCAAATTCAGGTACAAATTTTGAAAATCGACTTAATTGGAATAATGCTTTTTTAACACAATTACAAAATCTGGATAAACCAATCGTGTTCTGCGGCGATCTTAATGTCGCATATAGACCAGATGATGTTCATTTTAATTATAAAAGTAGTAGCACATATAAAACAAATACTGAAAATATTGTTGGATATTTACCAGAAGAAATAAACTTTATGGAAAAATTACTGAAATTGAATTATAAAGACTGTTATCTTGAATGCAACGAAAATTTATATGATATTTGTTCAGATTTCGGTGGATTTACGTGGTGGGACCCACGAGCAAAAAAAATTAAAAATGAAAATACTGGAATTGAAGTTGGAGGATTGAGATATCAAAATTATGGATGGAGACTTGATTATATATTAATTAAAGGTGATATCAAAATAATTGATTGCAAAGTTTTAAAAACAATTGGAGAAGAATATAGTCCACAAGGAAGTGACCACGCACCAGTTTTATGTGAAATGATTATTCATTAATTTCAGCTTTATCTTTTTATCTTTATCTTTATCTTTTTATTATCTTTATCTTTATCTTTTTTATCTTTATCTTTATCTTTATCTTTTTATTCTTTATCTTATCTTTATCTTTATCTTTTTATTCTTTCTTTTATATTTTTCTTCTTTATTAATCCTTTAAAAAATTTTTAATCCATCTTTTTTCATTTCTATCATATGCTCTTGCTGCTCTATCTCTATTTTTTTCTTCTAATTTAAGTGCATCGGTTCTCTTTTTTTGTTCTGATTTAAGTGCATCATCTCTCTTTTTTTGTTCTGATTTAAGTGCAGCATCTATCTTTTTTTGTTCTTTTTTTAATTCTTTTTCACGTTCAGCGTGTTCTTTAAACATCCACCGAGCTTCGCTTAAATGATATCTTTGAAACTCGGGAGTTTGTGCCTGATATTCCATCCTTCTCAACCGATCTTGTTCAAATGCTTCGGCGAATATCCTTTGTTGATTTATTCTATCTTGTTTAAGTGTTTCATTTCTATTATCCATATAATCTTTCCATTCTTTTTCAGAATTTGCTACCATAAAATGTTTTCCAGTATGATGAATAATTATTCCCCTTGATAAAGCTTCCTGTAATTGACTATAATTAGTTCCTTCTGGTACATCTATCCAGTCACGGTTCGGATAATTATATACTCCAAATTTATTTTTTGTTCGTTTGCGAGTTGTTACCATTTATTATTAATAAATATTATTTAAAAAATAAATGTATTAATAATAAATGGTAAAAATTTTGACAATTAAAAAAATAACGATCCCAAAAAGAATTCGTGAACTAGTATGGAAAAAAAATATAGGGAAAAAATGGCGTGGTAAATGTTATATTTCTTGGTGTGATAACAAATTTAGTGTTATGTCAGCGTGGCACGTAGGACACAATTTACCTGAATCAAAAGGTGGAACAATTGATATTAATAATTTAAAACCAATATGTTGTGAGTGTAATTTAGGTATGGGTAATAGACATACAATAGATGAATGGTCAAATATGTACAGCGAATTAAGCTTAAATAAATTAGAAGAATCCGCGATTGAAACTTTAACTAATTTATAATCTCGCACTTGCACCACCACTTCCACTTGTTCTACCACTTCCACCACCGCCACCTATTTTACCACTTCCACCACTCCCACCCCCC
>Ga0209533_1002131_pt1 | contig 18241 bp, 14 predicted proteins | sample COG_04_FD_184748 | JGI IMG/M metagenome (GOLD analysis project Ga0209533, IMG submission 184748) | Pelagic Microbial community sample from North Sea - COGITO 998_met_04 (SPAdes) (version 2) | ecosystem: Environmental > Aquatic > Marine > Neritic zone/Coastal water | place: Helgoland, sampling...
CTTCCGCTCCACGTAAAGCACGCAACCCGCTTGATGGTTCGTCTGTTAATGTGAAGGCGAAGCGTAAAATCTCCTTCAAGGCGGCTCCGTCGATCTCAGCCAAGCTTTAGTTCTTAGCTGATCTTGAATTTATAAAGGGTTCCGCGCACTGGCGCGGAGCCCTTTTTTTGTATCGTCTTCGGCGCTCCCAGGTGCAGCTCCTCAGTGATGGTAGATCTTGGCGATCCCTCCCGGACATGTTGCTCGTCTGAAAATTGACGCCGAGCGTTACCAGACGTAGGAAGCGCCTAGGGCGAAGTTGGTGCTGTCGAAGCCTTTATCGGTTTGGGTATCGGTGCCGATGTAGGCGGCCTTGATGCCGAAGCGAGGCGTGAATGAGTAGCCGGCGCTCAGCGCCCACGCGAGGTTGCGCTTGCGGTCGCTTTTGTCCACGCCGTTGACTTGGGACTCGCCGCCTTCGCCGTAGCCGATGCTGGCACTTGCCCAGATACCGGGCTTGTAGGTGTAAATGAGGTGGCTTTGAATGGCGTAGAAGGGGTCTTGCTCGAGTTCGTTTCCGTTCCAGAAATCGTCGTTTTTAGTGTAGCACCATGCGGCGATGGTGGTCTCGTAGGTCCATTTGCCGCGGCTGTGCATGATGCCGAATTGAGGGCGGATGACGGTGCGGTTGCCGCTGATGTTGAGGAGCTTGTCGTCGTCGTATTTCCCGGTGGGGAGAGTCACGATGACGCCTGCTCCGACAACCGTATCGCTTTGATAGACTGATTTTCTGTAGTCCTTGAAGGCTTTGCCTTTAAGTGGTGGCGCTCCGTAGAGGTTCATCGCTAGGCGTAAGACCGTATCTGTGGCTCCGCTTGAGTTGCGGGTTTGTGGTTGGCCGTCAACAGTGCCACTCCATTCTGCGTCTTGGTAGCCTTGAGCGACTTCGATGCGTGACGATTTCTCCAGAAACTCGAATGTTCGAATATAGCGAAACGCGGTGGTGTAGAACTCCATGTCGACGTCTTCGGCTTGAAGCACAGGGTCGAAGTAGATGTCGCCAGTCGTATAGACCGTGCCAGCGCCGATGATGTTGATGTCGGAGGGCAGGTGGCTCCAGCGACGTGGCGTGAGCTCCTGTGCGGATAGCGACGTGGAGCCGATGCTCGCTGCAGTGCCGAGAGCGAGAAGAAGGCGTTTGGCAGTGAGCTGGAGCATCGGAGTCGTGTGGTTGAGTGCGGCCTACTTGCCGAGCTTTTCGGCGGTCTCTTGTTCGAGGCGTTCGATGTATTGGGAAACGTTACAAGTGAGCATACGTGTGCTGCCGGGAGAGACTTCGAGCACCTTGTTAACGACGCCGTCGAGGAAGTAACGGTCGTGGCTGACGAGGATGACGGTGCCTTCGAACAGGTTGATCGCTTCCTGCAATACTTCCTTGGATTTGATATCAAGGTGATTGGTCGGTTCGTCGAGAATCATGCAGTTGCACGGGTGCATCAGCATCTTGGCGAGGGCGACGCGATTTTTCTCACCACCAGAAAGGACGGATGTCTTCTTGAGGGCTTCGTCGCCGGAGAAGAGCAGTGCACCCAGGGCGGCGCGCGGGTTGGCGTCGTCGTTGCCGATGGCGGCGGCTTCGACTTCTTGCAACACGTTGTTTTCTGGGTCGAGCTCTTCGGCTTGTGACTGAGCGAAGTAGCCGAGCACGGTGTTGAGGCCCTTTTCGACGGTGCCGTCTTGGAACGGCTCGGTGCCAGCCATGATGCGGGCGAGGGTGGACTTACCAGCGCCGTTGACCCCGACGACGGCGATACGGTCGCCCTTGTCGATACGGAGGTTGAGGCCGTTGAAGATGACGTTGTCGTCGTAAGCTTTGTGCAGGTCGGTGATGGTGATCACCTTGGCGCTGGCTGGTGGTGCTTTCGGGAAACGGAAGAACATCTTCTTCTCATCGCGCGGGATGGTGATGAGCTCCATCTTGTTGAGCGCTTTAATCCGGCTCTGCACCATGCTGGCTTTTTTGACGTTGGAGCGGAAGCGGGTGATCCAGTCTTTGACTTCTTTGATCTCCTTCTGCTGGTTGGCGTAGGCCTTGCGCAGCACTTCGAGGCGCTTTTCGGTCTCGGTGACGTAGTAGCTGTAGTTGCCCTTGAAGCTGTTGAGGTCGCCCATCTTGAGCTCAAGTGTGCGGTCGGTGACTACGTCGAGGAAGGCACGGTCGTGAGAGATGACGATGAGTGAGCCTTGGTAGTGCTTGAGGTATTGCTCGACCCAGTTCTGCGAAATGATGTCCAAGTGATTGGTCGGCTCATCAAGAATGATGAGGGACGGGTTTTGTAGGAGCAGCTTGGCCAGCGCGATACGCATCTGCCAACCTCCGGAGAACTCGCCGGTGTCGCGCTCAAAGTCGGTGGCCTTAAAGCCCATGCCCATGAGGATCTTCTCGACGCGGGACTTCATTTTGTGCGGCTCGTGGTCTTCGAGTTGTTGCTCCCATTCGCCTATTTGGTCGATCAAATCGTAGTAGGCGTCTTCGCTGGTGTCCATCTCGACCATGTCTTCTTCGGCTTGCTCGACCTTTTTCTGGAGTTCGAGCACGTCGCCGAAAGCGCTTTCGGCTTCTTTGAAGAGGGTTTTACCGGATACGGAGATACCGTCCTGTGGCAAGTAGCCGACGCTGACGTAGTCCGGCTTGTCGATCGAACCCTCTTCGGGCTCAAGCTCATTCATGAGCATGCGCAGCAGGGTGGTCTTACCGGAGCCGTTGGAGCCGATGAGTGCGATACGATCACGTGCACCGATGACGGAGTTAATCTTGTTAAAGAGAACCTTCTTGCCGAAGTTGTGATAGACTTGATTGATCGTAATCATGAGAAAAGTGATGAGTGGTAGTGAACGTGAGAGTGGTCAAAGCGTGAAGAGGCTGGATATCAGCACTTTCACCTTCACTCTCACTTTTAGGCCCGAAGGGGCAAAGGCGCGGTATGAAAGCAGCTGATTGCCGAATGGCAAAGAAAAAGGTGTCGGGGGATATTTCGAAGTGGAACCCTGCTCTTATTGATTACGATACCGAATCGGGGAGATGCCTTCTTGCTTTTTAAAGGTATTACTAAAGTGAGGTGCGTGGCAGAACCCTGTCAACGCGGCGATGGTCTCGATCGGTTCATTGGTATAGCTCAGCAGGCGCTTTGCCTCATCGATACGGATGCCGATCAGATGCTCGCGGATACTGGTGTGCATGCTATTGCGAAAACGCATCTCCAGACTGCGCCGACTGATGCCGAACATCTCCGCCAGTTCGACGGTGCCGATGGAGCGCTTGAAGTTGGCCTTTAGGTATTCCAGCAGTTTGCGGATTAATGGATCGGTGACCGCCAGCGCATCGGTGCTTTGGCGAATCGTAATGCCGCGCGGCGGGATCAGCTTGAGGCGCTGCTTCAGTTTTTGGCCGTTCATCAGATGATCGAGCATGGCGGCACCCTCGTAGCCGATGGTCTTCAAGTCATGTCGCACGCTTGATAGAGGCACGGCCTGATTCTCGCAGATCAATCGATTGTCGTCCGCGCCGAGGATTGCGATGTCGTCAGGCACGCGCAGTCCGGCAGCCATGCAGAGGTTCGATAGCCAGACTGAGTCGTAGTCGCTCTTAGTGTAAATGGCGCAGGGTTTCGACAATGCTTGAAGCCGCTCTGTGATATAAGTCGCATCCTGTGGGCGCGTCGTATCCAGGCGTATGCATGTGATGCCTGCTTCCGCCAGGCACTGACTATACGCGACGTAGCGTGCGCGGCTCACGGGATTACTCGCCAGTGCAAACCATGCGCAATGCCGATGCCCCAGACTCAGGAAATGCTCCGCACCAGTTCGACCGAGCGCCGGGTTATCGGCTGCAACTCGCGGCAGATCGATATCCTCACGCCAAATCGACAGATCCACCGTCGGCACTTTTGCCTGTAAGACGAATTCTTCCAGCGCGCGGCTATTATTAAGCGATGTAATGATGCCGTCTCCCTGCCAATGCTCGGGCAGCTGAAAGTCCTTCAAGATGCTGACGTTCAAATGCCAGCCATGCTGCCCCGCATATTGAGCGATCCCTTCGTGCGCCGACTGGTCGTAGCTCCCCAATACCATCAATACATGTTTTACCCGCATAACTTGCGCATTTCTGCAAAATGTATCTAAATTATGCAATTATAATCTCCGCGTTAAGTTGCTAGTCTCCTTGGCCTATCGCACGGTGGTCCGGCTGTGCGTGTCACTTTTCAAAACCAACTGCACACTCAAAACGTAATTCTCCCATGGCTATCGACATCAAATCCCCCGAATCTTGTGAATACGCATGCATCTCTCTTGGAGAAGTCATGCTCCGTCTCGACCCCGGCGAAGGCCGCGCGCACACCGCGCGCCAATTTACCGCTTGGGAAGGTGGCGGCGAATATAACGTCGCTCGCGGGCTGCGTCGCTGCTTCGGCCTGAAGACAGGCGTCGTCACTGCATTTGCTGACAATCCAGTCGGTCGTCTGGTCGAAGACTTCATCCTGCAAGGCGGCGTTGACACACAATTCATCAAATGGGTGGACTACGACGGCATCGGTCGCAACGTCCGCAACGGCCTCAACTTTACCGAGCGCGGTTTCGGTATCCGCGGCGCAGTTGGTTGCCCTGATCGTGGTAACACCGCAGCGAGCCAGCTCAAAGTCGGCGATATCGACTGGGAGCACATCTTTGGCACACTCGGCGTGCGCTGGTTCCACACGGGCGGTATTTTCGCCGCACTTAGCGAGACGACTCCCGAGTTTGTGCTCGATGCCGTCAAATGCGCGAAGAAGCACGGCACGATTGTCAGCTACGACTTGAACTATCGCCCATCCCTTTGGAAGGACTTCGGCGGCCTCGCTAAGTGCCAGGAAGTGAATCGCGAGATCGCTCAATACGTCGATGTCATGATCGGCAACGAAGAAGACTTCACCGCTTGCCTCGGCTTCGAAGTCGAAGGTGTGGACGAAAATATCTCCCACATCCCGGTCGAAGCGTTCAAAAATATGATCACCACCGCGACCAAGGAGTTTCCGAATTTCAAGGCGACTGCGACTACACTCCGCGCCGTCAAATCCGCGACCGTCAATGACTGGGCAGCGATGGCTTGGCACGATGGCGAGTTCTACGAGTCTATCAAGTTCCCCAACCTCGAAATTCTCGACCGCGTCGGCGGTGGCGACAGTTTCGCATCTGGCCTGATTTACGGTTTTCTCACGGAGAACGATCCGCAGGAAGCAGTCGACTACGGCTGTGTCCACGGCGCACTTGCAATGACCACTCCAGGCGACACCACCATGGCGTCACTCAAGGAAGTGAAAAAAGTCAAAGCTGGCGGCGGTGCACGTGTTGATCGCTAAGTCTCCAATCATTCATCAATCATTCGCTATAATCCATTAAACAAAATGTCAGCACTAGACCAATATCCCGTCATTCCCGTAATCGTTCTCGACGATGTCGCGGATGCCAAACCACTTGCGAACGCACTGCTCGAAGGCGGCCTCAATATTATCGAGGTCACGTTTCGCACCGCTGCCGCAGCCGGTGCGATCGAGTCCATCGCCAATGCATTTCCGGAAATGCTGGTCGGCGCGGGCACAGTCGTCACACCCGAGCAAGCCAAGATCGCGATCGATTGCGGCAGTAAGTTCGGCCTCGCTCCGGGCACAGCCGCAGAGACCATCGCTTACTTTAAGAAGCGCGATGTGCCATTCATCCCCGGCATCATGACGCCGTCGGATATCCAAGCTGCGATCAAAGCAGGTTGCGAGCATCTCAAATTCTTTCCAGCCGGTGCAGCGGGCGGACCGAAGCTTCTCAAAGCAATGGCCGCTCCGTATGCAAATCTCGGCGTTAAATTCTGCCCAACCGGTGGTGTCTCGCTCGATAATATGAATGAATATCTATCGATTCCTGAAGTGTTTGCAATCGGCGGATCTTGGCTGGCTACGAAGGCGCAGATCGCGAACAAGGACTGGAGCACGATCACCGCACAGGTGAAACAAGCTCTGGCGAAAGCCGCAGAGGTATAGGCAGATCTGGCACTGAGAAGCAGCGAGACGTGACTCTTGCTGCTTCTTTGGTGCTTGAATCGTCGAATTTCGATAGAATTAAAGTGTTGCTTTTTGGCGATTTCGGCTGCGTTTTTATCATATATGACGCAATCTGCGATTCCATCGAAGTTACAAAGACTGGCCAAGAAGATCGTTAAATCTGAAGACTTGTTTGAGGGGCGTTGTCATGGGCCGATTTGCGAGGTGGATAATGTGCTGGTGTTTAACCGCCTGACGCGCACCAATCTACAGCAGAACTCATTGAGTCATTTGCACCACCGCCACGTGTTGTTTTTCAACCTAGGCACCGCTGGTGTCTTGAGTCTGGATGGTGTCCAAATGGATCTAAATCCTGGTGAGGCGGCAATGCTGCTGCCTTATCAATTCCACTCTTTCCCGATGGTGGAGGAGGAGAGCATGCTGTGGGTCATGATTTCGTTTGAGACCTCGACTGCCGAATTATTGGAAGTCTTCCGAAATGAAAGTTTTCGAGTCAGTGAAGAGTGTTTCGATTTGTTGGGGCAGGTGATCGAGGATTTCTCACACGCTGAAAGTGAGTTCCTAAATGTGGCTCATTCGCTCAAGGTGTCTTTGTTACTTCACAATTTTAGTGAGCAACTTGCGCGTGAGGGTGACTCAAGCTCTGTAAGTCTGAATAGTGTGAAATCGGAGTCGGCTCAACTGGTTGCCGACATCGAACAGGTGCTCTTCAGTGCGGATGCTGAAATGACCAGCGTGGAAGATGTTGCGAAAGCACTCGGCGTCTCCGCTAGCCATCTGCGTGCGACTTTCCGCGGGCATTTCAATATTACACTCGGCTCCTTTATTCGCCACTTCCGTTTGAATCAAGCCGCAGACATGTTGGCAAATTCTCAGATGTCGCTGACTTCCATCGCAGCCTCGATTGGCTTTAGCTCGCCATCGACCTTTACGCGCTTCTTCCGCAATAGCTTAGGTATGACGCCTAAGGACTATCGGAACAATGCGAAGAATCGTTAAGCCATTTAGTCAATTCGGATCAAAGAAAGACGCAGGTCCAGCCCGCGAGCGTCGCAAAGATCGAGATGCCGAGCGCGATCCAGAGCCACTTTCGCACTTGATTACGTTCGTCGAATTGGCAGCAGGAAGCAATTGGCAGTGTGGCGCTGGTTGTGAGGCTGCGCCCTAGCTTTGGAGAGATGAGTGTGCGGCCGTTGACTGCCCATCCTGATGCATCGAGTAGGGGAGCGAGTGTGCGTTTGCGGATCTTCAACCAGGCGATGACCATCGATGGTAGTGAGATCATCATTACCACGCCAGTGATGACTAGCGGGAGCTCCCACCATGCGAGTGCTTTGAGCGTATCGAAGAGGGATGCGAGGCCGGCGCCGACTGCCCCGAGCGCGATGCCGCCAGCGGCCAGCATGCCCGCGAATCCGCCCATGCCGCCGCTTGAAGATGTGGTATCTTTGCCTTTTTGGTCCGTTGCGGTGGGGCTGCTTCCGACGGTTTCGACGCCTGTTTCCATTTGCTTTTGCATGGCCTTGTCGCGCGTGACCGCCCACTTCTCAAGCTTGTCGCCGATGAAGCGACCGACGCGCACATACGGCATAAGAAATGCCTCGCGGATGCTAATCGGGTTTTCGATTAAGCGCACGATGGTGGTATCCCAAAGGCGGCCTTGGCGGTCTTGGAAAATACCGTTTCGCCCGACGATTAAATTCGCCGAGTCACCCGCAGAGAAGACTGCGGCAATGTAGAATTTACCTTTAGAGTCTTTGCGGCGGCATTCGCAGTAAGCGACAAAGGCGCGTGATAATGTGGCGAGCACTGCGTGCTTGGCTGGGTTGGCAACTCGTAGGCAAAGGCGGCATTCACGTCCGTCTAAATACAAGACACCAGCTTGAAAAATTGCAGGCTGTGATTCGTCGTAGAAATCATTGAAGTTTACGAAATTGTTCAGCACGCGGATTAGGTCGCGATGGAAGCGGGCGAGTTTTTCAACGGCATCGACGGACTTCATGCGCGGAGCCAGCGCGTGGTCTTCGGCGAGTAGGGCGGCTAGTTGTGAGCCGAGGTCGGATGCTAGGACTTCGCGCACGCGTGTGATGCAGAGCTTCTCCGTATTGGTCTTTGGTTTTGACTCGCGCCATTTGCGATAGGCGGTGAAGCGTTGTTTGATCTCTTGCCACTCGTCGAGTTCGAGGGAATCACCTGTGCCTATGTTGAGTGGGCGCACGACTTGCTCGCAGAGTGTTTGCATGCGTTGCTTCCACTCTGGATTGATTCCATTGAAGAGCGGGACAGTCGATGTGCCCGATACTTTGGCGAGTGGTAGTTTTGCGATGTCCTTTCGGCTGGCAGAGAAGTCTTCTTCTGCAATGGCTTTATAGAGGGATACATCGTGGTTGAGTGGTGCTTCGGCGCGTGCATCGAAGGCTGCTAATTGGCAGCGGGCAAAGAAGTCGTCGATTTTATTTTCAACGGCACGTAGATGGTTAAATGCTTCTGGAGTGTCGTCGCCGAGAGGGAAGATGGCTTCACCTTTGGCGGAGTCGATTTCGCCCTGAGTCCACCATGTTTCATAGGTCTTCAGTTCAGTGAAGAAGGCATCCAGCTTCTTTTGTGTGATGCCTGGCTCACCGCTTCGGTCCGTTTCGGCTCCGAGGCAATCCATGATCTCGGCGATCAGTTGCTGTAGTTCCGGGAGGTCAGTGGCGTCTTTTGCGATCACGCCATCGCCATTGAGGCGTGACTGGCCGTAGATTTTTGCGGTGTTCGCGGCTTGCTCGACCGAGATGCTGGTGGCGTCTGTCACGCCCATGTTGGCGAGGATTTGCTTGGCGGAGGCGAGTAGTTTCTCACCTTCAGGGTCTGAGGTGTTGATGGCGTCGAGCGGCAAGTCGCCGCCTGTAAAAAGCGAGTCTGGTTTGGCGAGTCGCTTCAATGTCCATGCCACGGCGTTGCGCATTTCTTCGATACGCACGCGGCCATCGGTGTCGTAATCGATCAGTGAGAGTGTGCGGCGGTCGATCTCCAGGTCATTGACGGGGCAACTCAGCGCGACCCATAGCTTCGGGTCGAGTGTGGCGAGTGCCTCCAGATCTTTGACGGATTTTAACTGCACCTGAAAGATGCCGCCCATGTGTTTGATGGTCCAAGGATAGGTGCTTTTCAGATTGTTTAAAAATTTCATGATTCTAACTGGCGTGTTTAGTCTTTGGTGAATTTGAGGCGGTGTTGTGCTTGTATCTGTTTAATCCACGCAGTTTTAACTTTGGCTGCTTCCGCGTGTTCGGGCCAATGCTCTACGGAGGCGATGACTTCGTTGATGATTTCCTGCGCGCGGCCACGTTTCATTTGTGCGCTTTTTGCGCAGGCGTTGAAGTCGTCCATGGTGAACCCGTCGCGCTTGCCGTTCATCGTCATTTGATGAGTGGCAGTCCATGCGCCGTCGGGATTGTAGCTATAGGTGATGTCGAACGCGGGGGAGAGCGCCCAGCGGCCTGTCTTGTCCATTAAGAAGGCGATGTTTTTTACGTGGTCGTCTTGATTGCGTGCGATGATGTTAAAGGCCATGCGGCGGAACTGCTGCTCGGTGGCATCCATATCCAAGTGCAGTTGGCTCATTACGAGGAATGCCTGCTCGTAGGCGTAGGCTCCGGCGGCGTTGAAATCGTAATGGGCGAGGGCGCAGAGCGATTGCATGTGGAGCTTCTCGCCACCAGAGCGGCGATCGAAGCGGCGCGTCATGAAGTGGCGGCGGTCGTGCTCTTCGAGTAAGCGACATTCGCTCATTTCGATGCCTGCAGCTTGAGCCATTAAATAATAGGCATATTCGATCGCGCCGTAACCCTTCGGGTCATCCATCTCTTTGTCTTTATTACCGCTGACGCCGTCGAATTTGAGTAGCCAATATTCAAAGCCGGAGTCTGCCGCGACCTGGCCAGAGCGCACCTCGTTGGTGCGGCGGTTCCATGCGATCACGGCTTTTGCGCGCGCGCCACCTGCTGAAGTGCCGACACGTAGTATGTCTTTAAGTGCTTTCTCGCGGGTGGAGTCTTTGAAATTGCCTTGGAGTGTATTTCGGTGGCTGAGCACATCGGATGCGAGGTCGATCAAGGCATCAATCTCGATCCGCGTCGCCTTGCGCGCGCGCGGGCCGATTACGGGCAGGAACTCAAGTGCGCCCATGCCGCGTCTGCCTGTATAGCAAAGCCGCTCGACGGGCGTGAACTGTTCGGTCTCGCGGCCTTGGCTCGCGAGCCAAGTGTTGATCAGCGCGTTGCCGAATTTATCGGGCAGGGCATCTGCCAGTAAACCCGGCAGTCCCAGAAACGTATTACGGGGGAGTGTTGGGAAGCTATAAACGCGGTCACTCAGTGGCATCATTAACGGAGCGATTTCAAACCCGCTCTGTAAGAATGCACGATCATACTCGAACGCGGCGATGTCTTGGCTCGTGTCCCATGTCACGGCGCCGATGGTGCGCCCCCAGAGCTGGATTTCTGCTATCATGTGCCGTCAGCCCATGTCCATGGGCCAGGATCTTCGGCGACTGCCATGCTCTGGCCGCTGGCGCGCCGACGTAGTTTGCCGCGCATTTTGAGTTGTTGCATCGGGCTGGGGATTGGCTCGGGGATGAGTAGGTTGAAATGATCGACGATGCCAAGCGCGCGGCAGATGCGGATGAACATGGTGAGCTGCGGTGCGGCACTCCCTGCTTCGAGACGTTGAACGGTGCGCACGCCGACTCCCGCTTCGTGGGCCAATTGCGCTTGAGTGAGGTTTTTGTCGAGTCGTAGCCGAGCGAGTCGTTGTCCTAATTCGTGGATGATGGCGTCATCGGTTATGTGATCTTGTATGTTCATTACTCGTCTAATCTGGCATTTACCTATGATTTTTCAACAATAAACGTCTATTTCGGCGTAAGTTAGTTATGTTAACATACGTCTTATCTGACGGTTAATTGCTTTCAAATGTCAATATACGCCTAATTAGGCGTTTATCGTGTATTTATATTTTATTGTTTATGAGTGTTGCTAAATATCAACTCGCAATCTCGGAGATCTCCCTAATTCTAACTTCTTTATATATGGCAGACTCCTGGGAAATTTTGAAACTGTTGGCGGACTCGACACGAGTGCGCATTCTATCGCTACTGACGAAGGAGGAACTCTCGGTCGCAGAGCTGCAGGAGGTGTTGAATATGGGGCAGTCGCGCATCTCGTCGCACCTAGGTCTATTGAGGCAGGGCGAGTTGGTGCATGATCGCCGTGAAGGTAAGAAAACATTCTATGCATTGAACGGAGGTTTTGATGCTCAAGGCTTGGCGTTGATGCAGGCGGCCTGTGCTGCGGTGGCAGCCACGACTCAGATCGGCGAAGACAATGCGAATTTGAAGCGCATCCTTGAGAAGCGTAAACAGCAGTCGGAGCAATATTTCAATTCGGTCGCTGGTCGTTTGGGCAAGAACTATTGCCCTGGGCGCAGTTGGGAAGCGATTGGGCATTTTTTACTCCACCTGACTCCGAAGATTAAGATCGCGGATCTCGGCGCGGGTGAAGGCCTGCTCTCTCAATTACTCGCGCGCCGCGCAGAGGAAGTGGTGTGTGTGGATAATTCGCCCAAGATGGTCGAGTTCGGCAGTGAGCTTGCGAAGAAGAATGGATTTACCAATCTCAGCTACATGCTGGGTGATATTGAAGAGGTGCCACTGCAGGATCATCGCTTCGACCTCGCGCTCTTGAGTCAAGCCTTGCACCATGCACAGCATCCTCAAAAAGCAATCGAAGAAGCCGCACGCATCTTAAAGCCCGGAGGGCAGTTGATCATCATCGACCTTTTGGAGCACCAATTTGAAAAGGCGCACGATCTGTATGCCGACGTGTGGCTCGGCTTCTCTGAAAACAAGCTTTATCAATTCTTAAAAGAAGCGGGCTTCCGCCAAATCGAGATCAACGTCGTCGCCCGCGAAGATGAAGAGCCTAATTTTCAGACCGTGTTGGCGAGTGGCGTGAAGGGGTAGAGCGTTGTTCTTACTGCACCTCTCTCGGTAGCTTCCGCAAGCGGTCCTTAAGACGTGCGATCGTCGTGGCATTGCTCTGCGTGCTGTAAGCGCTGCCTAGGTTTTGGACGCCACTGGCTAAGAACGCATCGATCACGACGGCGTGTTTACTGTCGGTCAGCACGCCGATGAATTGACTGTTTTTTGTGAATGCCAAGTCGCCACGAGAGGAGGCGAAGTCGGCAAAGAGTTCACCCAAGGCAGGGCGCTCCATCTTGAGGAAGCGGGGGCTGCTAGTGAGGCGGCGGAATTCGCTGCGGCCGAAGTTGCTCTCGTCGTTCTTAACGAGCACGGCTTCTTCCCAGCGTTCGGGCTGGAGTGCGAGTTCGAAAGTTTCGAGGCCCGAGGCATCAACGTAGCCTTTCGGTAGCGGGATGTAGATCAGGCGAGGGTCGGCGCTGAGGTAAGCGATTTGATTGACGGGGAAGGTGCGATTGCCCAGTGAGACTTCGAGCTTTACGCTGAGGATGCTCAACGGATTTTTAAAGAAGGCAAATGGCGTGTCCGCAGTGTGTGTGACTAGGTAAGTGCCAGTTGTATCCGAGATGAGGATACTCTTGCTCTCATATTGGTGTGTTTGAGGGCTGCCGATTCGTGGCTTCTCGGATGAGGTGAAACGGATCGTAGCACGGTTACTTTGGAAACGGGTAAAGATCTCGCTCATCGTGCGTGGACGGCTGGCATCCATCTCTTCGATGATGTCTTCGGAAGACTGGGCGAGTTCATTCACCCCTTGGCCTAGATCAGAGACGCCTTGTCCGAGTTGAGAGACGCCGACACCAAGCTCCGATACGCCGACACCGAGCTCGGAAACATTTTCAGTCAAACGGCTGGCATGGGCGATTGCTTGCGCTTTCTCTTGCTGTTCTTGTTTTAGGTTTCGCTGTAGCATCGAGCGTTCGGCGCGTGCGACTTCGAGTTGTTTGTTCAGCACTTCGCGTTCTTGGTTGAGCTGCTTCGCTTCTTCTTTTGCGGCCTTTAGTTCGGCTTCGCGTTGAGCGAGGGCGACTTCGCGTGCGATGAGGGCTTCCTCTGTCTGGCTGAGGCGCTCTTTGGATACGGAACTTTCTGCTTTGAGTTGCCCTAATGTCTGAGTCAACTCCACGCGCTCGCTGTTGGCGTCTTCCAGTTTGGTGCGAGTGTTCTCAAATTTATTTGCGAGCTCTAGGCGATCTGCTTCGAGTTTTGCTTTCTCTGCGCTCAGCACTTGTTGTTCGCTCTCGATTGCAGCTTTGGCCTCGGCCAGTTGCTTGGCTTCGGCTGCGGTGAGTTCGAGGTTCTTCTGAGTTTCTGCCAGAGCGGCTTCGCGCTCGGCCAGAATGCGGGCTTTTTCGATCAGGTCTTGACGTGTTTCGCTCAGATCTTCGTTCAGGTTGGAGCGCGATTCGAGTTCGGACTCCAGCGAATCTTCCAAGAGACTGATCAACTCAGCTTCGGCGCTGGCCGAAGACGCGGTGGCGTCGAGCGTGGCGACTGGTGCTTCCTCCGGTGGATCAAAGCGTGCGAGCGCTAACATGCTCAGGAGCAGGAAGTCGCATATGACGAGCATCAAAGTTTTGTTCATAGCTTAAGAAGTGGGAAGGTGGAAATGTCGGAAAGTATGAAGGTCTTGAGGTGGGAAAGTAAAAGGTAGCTACGTTTGCACCTTCATACCTTTCCACTTTTTACCAGTCTTCTACAGCTCGATGTTTTTCATCAACGTCGACGGTGCTGCAGTAGAACCGGCTTCGAGTATGAGTTTGCGGCGGAACGGGCGCAGGTGCATGACCTTGAGCATTGCGGTAAAGAGGATGCCGAACAGTGTGGAGGCATAAGCGGCCATCAGGCTGGCTTCGACGATGCCGACAGCGACCAGAATCAGTGACAGGACGGTGCCGCCGAGGCCGACATAGAGCCCGAAGTCGAAGAGGTTTTCTTCGTTCTCCAGCAGCTTGATTTTCATTTCGGCGCTGAGTTGTTGTTTCGAGACTTCCCGCAGCTTGATTAAGCAGAAGGAATAGATGACGAGCTGTATGATGAAAAACAGTGCGAGCACGAGGAGGGTGACTTGGTTGAGTTCTTGCATGGCTTTGACGGGTGATTTGATTGCTGAAAGTGAGTCGGCGACGGCGAATTCAATACGCGGCGTGTTGTCGGGGGCGGTTTCTTGTGATTTGAGAATGTCCGGCTCGAAGAAAGTCCAGACGGTGAGCACGACGACTAAACTGATGAGGACATCGCGCGCCATAACCATCGGGTTGGTGCGCGAGACGGGGGTGATGTTGCCGATGCTGCTGCGCCACGCACTGCCCATCGCAAACGCGAAGGCCAGACCGGCGAGGAAGAGTAGGGCGAATTTGAGCAGCTGACCGAGTGAGTTTTGTTGCAGTGTGATGGCTGCAAAACTTTCGGGGCGATAGGGAGCCAGGTAGCTCAAAACGGTGGCAGGCAGTGCAGAGGGGCGGTAGATCGGTTGATTTGATTGGATCAGGTGGCTGACGGCGTCGGGGCCATTACGCAGGGCCAGATCGATATCCCGATCCCCCGTTTCGCTGTGCTCGGCTAGATACGTGTAGAGACCGTCCGGATCTTGGGCGAAGAGCAGTGCGGTGAAGTTTTCGGCGACGCGCTTGGGCTGTGCGCGGAAGAGTGAGGCCATTTGCGACCAATCGCTGAGCGTGTGGGTCATTTCGGCTAGGCTGGCGAGGGAGCGGTAGTCGAGTTGACGGCCGAGCGAGAGGGTGCCGATTACGAAGTCTTCGCAGGCGATGACGGCATCGGGGTTTCGGTTGGCTGCGAGTGTGGCTAAGTTGCCGATTTGCTGGGCGAGTGCGGGCTGAAAATGCCCGCCTTCGATGAGTAACGCCAAGGTGAGCACTCCAGAGTCGTAGGGCGCGCCCGCTGCGTGGCTGGCTGGGTGTAAGCGTAGTAGGCCGCTTAGGTCGCGAATGTTGAGGAGCGCGACGATGTTGCGGTTATTGGAGGCGGCCAGTGTCGTGCTGAGTGCCGCGCGCTCGCTGCGCGGTAGCAGTTGAGGGATGACTGCCTCTGCGCGGCGTGAGTTTACGCTGGCCTTTAGGTAATCCTCAAAACTGCGGTCAGGGCCACCGGTCAGCGAGAATTCGGGGTTCTTCTGGAGTAGCTCTGCTATACGTGCTTGAAGCAGTGGTTCTTCGGTCTGCGTGGCTGCGGCAACGCGTTGAGCCGGGCCCACATAGGCGGCATTCACTTCTTCCCATAGCTTGTCTTCGACGGAAGTTCCGTTGCTGCCTGCCAGTTCGATGACACTTTGGTCGATGGAGCGTATTTGTGCAGGCACTAGCAATGCCACCATTGCGAGGAAGAGCGCAATGAGCAGTAGAATAATGGTTTTGATAAAGGCGACCATGAGTTGATGTTGGTCAAACTTTGGACAGAACGGTTCCAGTGGCAAGACGTAGATTTTGGGAATTGTTAATAGTCGCAGTCGGGATGGCGGCTCAGGACGCTTCGCTCGAACACTCAAGGTCCAAGTTAGAACGCTCATCCTTGTGCGTTGAACGTTGAACGTTTCATGTTGAGCGTTCATTCCATCAGGCACATCTCCTCGGAAATATCGCTGATTTGCCCAAACGCCGGCAATGCAACGAATGCCCCGCAAGTTTTCATCGGCGCTGGCCGCTACGGCGGAGTGCCAGTTAAGAGTTGCCAGATCGTGGGGATGCACCGTTTTCTCAGTCCATGGATCGCGAAACTGTGCTCAAATATTTTGATTCTGAATCTGTGGTGGATCACTACGCTAAGGCAGCAGCGCGGCTAGGCCTCTGGGAGTCGGAGGAAAAGATCTTTACCCGCGTCTTTGCGCAGACCGATTCGTTGCTGGAGCTTGGCTGTGGAGCTGGGCGTATTGCGTTTGGCTTACATGAGCTGGGCTATCAGAATATCATGGCGACGGACTATTCGGCGGAAATGATCAAGCGAGCGCGGCACCTTTCGACCTTGTTGGAATGCAATATGCCGCTTCGCGTGTGTGACGCCACGGATCTAGAGTTCGAAGATAATGTCTTTGATGGCGCGATCTTCGGGTTCAACGGTTTGATGCAGATCCCGCAGGCCGCGCAGCGCGAGCAGGCGCTGAGTGAAATCTTCCGCGTCATTAGGCCGGGCGGGTGGTTTGTGTTTACCTCGCATGATCGCGATCGCTCGCCGCATCGCAGTTTTTGGATACAAGAGGAGCAACGCTGGCAACAAGCCGAGCAATCCTCCGAACTCGATGATTTTGGTGACCGCACAGAAACGACTGCGGACGGTGCACATTATATGCATGTGCCCTCGATGCAGGAAATGGACGCGGTGCTGGAACGTGTCGGTTTCCGGGTCGAAGCCACGGTGATGCGCTCGCAGCTAGCGCACGAGTCGTCGGAGGTCGATGATTTCTCCGACGACTGCCGCTTCTGGGTGGTGCAAACGCCGGAGGTCTCTGACTAAATCAAGCCTGCCTCGTTGAAGCTGTAAAACCCGATGCCATGGGGGTCTTTGTTTTTCTGGCCGACGACAATATGGTCGATCAAATCGATGCCGATGATTTTGGCGGCTTCGCGGAGTTGGCGGGTGACTTGTATATCGGCACGACTGGGAGCTGGATCGCCGCTGGGATGGTTGTGCACCGCGATGATGGCTGAGGCGCTGAGCTTAATGGCGTCTTTGAAAACTTCTCTTGGATGCACTAAACAGGAAGAGGCCGTGCCTTTCGACACTTCGATGCGCTGAATGAGGCGGTTCTTACGATCCAGACAGAGCGCCCAGAAATGTTCGACTTCTTTGCCTGCGATCAATGTGCGAAAATGGCGAGCGACCACTTCTGCCGCATCGAAGATCGTTTCGACCGAGTCGTCTTCTTTCAAAATACGGCGGGCGAAGTCCATCACCGCCATCAACTGTAGGGATTTAACCGTGCCGATCCCTTTCACTTTACGAAAGTCTGCGGCGCTCCAACGCAGTAGATTCGTGAGCGAGCCAGCGTCTTGCAGGAGCTCTGAGCACATGGAGACGATGTCGATCCCAGGTTGACCGGTTCGCAGAATCATCGCGAGCAGTTCGCTGTCGCTCAGCGCTTCAGCGCCGTGTTTCGCGAGTCGCTCTTGGGGGCGCTCGCTGGCGACCATGTCCTTCATGCGTCGATTTGTGGGATATAGCATGCTCATCTGTTCACTTAACTTGGTGCGCTTTTTAATTTTTGCAATCCCGAAGCGTCAGTTGTCAGATTTCGGTGGAGATTCTTAGAAATCCGTGCAAGTTCGCCCTCGTGAAATTTACACCTGTAAAACCGAGCCTGTTTGGCGAAACCTTGGAAAGTCTGAAAGAGAGCGTTGTCGCGGCGGGCTTTCCTGCGTTCCGCGCGAAGCAGGTCATGGAATGGCTCTATAAGAAACGCGTCGATGAGTGGGATGCGATGAGCAACCTGCCGAAGGCGTTTCGTGCGTGGTTGGATGAGAATTACATTATGTATCCGACCGATTCGCTACTGGATAAGCGCTCGGACGATGTGACACAGAAGTTCTTATTGCAACTGGAGGACGGGGCGCTGATCGAGACCGTCTTGATTCGTGCGCCGCAGACAGGCGTCGGTCAGGAGAGCTCGCGCAAAACAGTGTGTGTGTCGATCCAGGTGGGCTGCGCGTATGGTTGCAAATTCTGTGCGTCGGGCTTGGCTGGTTTTAAGCGCAATCTGATGGCGGCCGAGGTCGTCTCTCAGTTGATGCACATCTGTAAAATGGAGGATGCGCATACCAAGCGCGCGAAGGAGGAAATCGCGTCCTTCGATAATATCGTGTTCATGGGCATGGGTGAACCGCTCGCGAATTACGATTCGCTGGTGCAGACCATCAAGATTTTGAATGCAGACTGGGGGCTGAATTTCGGTGCGCGTCGCATCACGGTGTCCACTTCAGGGCTCGCGCCGAGGATCATGCAATTGGCCGAGGAGGGCGTTGCCGTGCGTCTGGCAATTTCACTCCATGGCGCGACGAACGAAGTGCGCAGCCAGATCATGCCGGTGAATAAAAAATACCCACTGGAAGAACTGATCCCTGCGGCGAAGGCATTCAAAGATCGTCACGGGCGTATGTTGACGCTCGAATTTATTATGATCGAGGACGTCAACGACAGC
>Ga0209533_1002135_pt1 | contig 18216 bp, 13 predicted proteins | sample COG_04_FD_184748 | JGI IMG/M metagenome (GOLD analysis project Ga0209533, IMG submission 184748) | Pelagic Microbial community sample from North Sea - COGITO 998_met_04 (SPAdes) (version 2) | ecosystem: Environmental > Aquatic > Marine > Neritic zone/Coastal water | place: Helgoland, sampling...
ACTGGTTGAGGCTCGGGCTCGGGCTCGGGTTCAGGCTCGGGCTCAACTACTGGTTCAGGTTCATCGTCATCGCTGTCGTCAACAACCGTGGAAGATGCTGGGATAGATGGTCCATCTTCATCATCGCTATCGTTGACATTTTCTGCGATTGGTTGATTTTCGATTGTTTCCTTGTCGTCGCTAGACAACTCAATATGACACCTTCCAAATACAGATTCTTGAATATGAGGCTTAACTACACATTGGTTCAATCTCCATGTAACTCCCCATCCCTTTCCGCCAAACCAAAGTCCACCACATTGTAGAACACATGCTACATTACTCTTCTTTGGTACAAAATCCATTGGAGTAAGATTGTCATTGTCGCATGGGAAGATCAACTTATTTTCAGTATCGTAGATTTCAACGTTCCATCTTCCATCATAGTTAGGAACCTTGGCACGCATGCTAGGTGGTCTAGTGATATCAAGACCGCCACCGTTCTTGTCTTTGGGGTACTTAAGGAATGGGAAGAAATTATCCTCAATTACTTCACGCGACTTCTTCTTGCCCCACCATACCTCACTGTTTCTAACGGCATCATTCAGAATTTGCTCTTCAAATGATTTCAACTTGGATAGAAATTCAGTACTAGTAGGAGTAGCATAATCTTCGTTAGGAAATACAAGTGACATATTGAACTTGTTATCTGATTCGCCCTTGTCATCAACATAATCGGAAATGCCCCATGTCATCAATAGAGGACTAGATACATAGAGTGCGCGATTACTTTGCGTACTGATAACGGCAACAGACTTTGAACCACGATCATTGATTCGTGGTGCCATGTAGCGAATATTAGAGGTGTTCCATTCGGAATACTTTACGACGATAGGTGACTTTGACATAATAATAGGATATATAGTAAAACTAATTATACATAATAGTAAGAAGTGTCTTTAATTCAATTTTTTATATATTTTATCGATATTGGTATCTGACGCGTTCTCTTATCATGTAGTTGTGATATAGACAATGTATATAATAATTATTTAGTCAAAAGAATATAGTTATTTGACAATATATGTATATATATAAACTCATAGAATGCATGAACGAATTAGAATAGAAGATGGGTCCACATTAACAAATACATTGAAACCAATAGTTAAATCAAATATGCCGAATATTACATATGAAAATTATATAGGTTATCCTGGATTATTAAAGAAACATAAGGTACCTCATCTTAAACAAGCATTGCGTGAATATAAATTACGAATCGGTGGAAAGAAGGAGGAATTAGTTGAAAGATTAGAAATGTATTTTAATAGAAACACATCGGTGATTCTCATTCAACGATGTTTCCGTTCATGGATATGTCGATATATTAAACGGTTACGTGGACCTGCATACCTGAATAAAAGTATATGCGTGAATGATACCGATTTTTGTTCGATGGAACCTATTTCTGATATAGAATCAGATTATTTTTTTAGTTTTACTGATGAAAAGAAGTTCACATATGGATTTAATATTTCATCTCTAATCGAGATGTTAAAACGGTCATCAAACATTAATAAAATTGCAAATCCATATACACGCGATACATTGTCTCGCGTGACCGTGCGGAATATTATTTCACTCTACAATTTATCATTTGTATTGTGTCCTGACTTTCACAAAACAAATTTACCTTATATCATCCCCAAAATGAGTTCGTCTACCGTAACCCGAACACGAAGTCGGAATCATCAAGAATATTCGCCTATTACTAGGACAATTAATTCGATAGAAGAGTTAAATCGATATAATCATATACGTGAAATACGAACCACGAGTCAAGACAATCGAATATCCGAGTTATTTATTGAAATAGATTTACTTGGTAATTATACAAACAAAGAATGGTTTGTTAATTTGGAACTAAGAGATTATATTCGTCTATATAGGAAACTTTATGAAATATGGTATTATCGAAGTGATTTGTCACGTGAAGTTCAAAACAATATATGTCCGTATTACGCACCATTTGATGGAATATTTACTCGCCCGCTTTTACATAGTGAACTTGGATTAAATCAGATCAAAACAGCATGTTTGATTGTATTCGAAAATATGGTATATAGTGGAATTAATATAGAGTATCGTAAAATCGGCACGTTACATGCATTGTCGGCACTTACATTAGTTTCAGTCCCTGCGAGAGAATCTATGCCATGGTTATACGAATCGGTCAATGTATAATTCATAAAATAGTATATTAAGACGGTTTAGCGTGTCGGTATCGATTCATAATTTACAACATATAATATTATGGTATAAATAACTTAAAAAGACATCCTATTATATATTATAATCACAATGGTTAAAGCATCTAAAACTTCCGAAAAGACTACTACCGAGACCAAGCCCCGCGCTAAGAAGGTCACCGCACCCGCTCCCGCTCCTGCTCCTGTTGTAGAGGTTGCCCCCACCACACCCGCACCTGCTGTTGCCGAAGAGGTACTCGAGCCAGTCGATGCCGGCGCTGTTATGTCTATGAAACTCTCCGAGTTCAACGCAAAACTCCAACAACTAGTTGGTCTCTTTTCTGCCGTAAAGAACGATTTTAAGACACTCGAGAAGACTGTCAACCGTGAGATGAAGGCTGCTATCAAGGCATCTTCCAAGAAGCGTAGAAACACTGGTAACCGTAAGCCTTCGGGTTTCATTAAGCCTACTCGTATTAGTGACGAACTTGCTGGTTTCCTTGGAAAGGATATTGGAACTGAGATGGCTAGGACCGAGGTAAGCAGAGAGATCAATACCTATATTCACGCACATAAACTTCAAGATAAGGCCAATGGTCGCATTATTCATGCTGATACCAAGTTGTCAAAACTTCTTAAGCTCCAGAAGACCGATGAACTAACCTACTTCAACCTTCAGAGATACATGAAGCACCATTTCTACAAGGCAGATGGTACAATTGGTGGTATGTAAATTTAAAACCTAACACCCATAAACATTATAAAACTAGAAATCCATAAACATTACAAAACTAGAAACCCACAAACATTACAAAACTGAAACACATAAACATTATAAAACTAGACACCCACAAACATTACAAAACTAGAAACCCATAAAAAAAACATTATATTCAACTAGGATATAACCACATAGCATTATGTGGTTATAATTGAAATACTTATTTACTACTATTATATGAATACAAATCCTTCCTTTTTCATGATTGCATGTATCATATCATTATTCGGTTTACGTGGAATAGATGCGTTCATATCGATATTAGTATATAGATCGAAATTACTGCATTGAAATATTTTAAAAATCTCCATTAATTCTCTATAATTATTGATGTATTTTGTATTTTTTAGCAACCATATGTAGAATTCGCATGGTTTATCCTTTGTTTGTTTGCTATATATTGTGTATTCTTTATGCAATTGTAATGTTTCAGATAACGATGTAGCAGAATGTATATTATAATCAGTGCCCGAAATAGTCATGATTTCACAGAATTGTTTTTCGGAAAGATCCAACTCTGATAATATTTTACTAGTATCATAAACTGTAATTGTATGTTTGAGTAAACTCAAATTACGTAATACGAAAGGACATCCATATACAAACATATCCATGTCATCACTTACGCATCCCCATGCTTTCCCTGATTTTACAAGATATACACATAGTTCATCTGCCTCGTTCGGCGAATTATAGTATGTAACATTAAATGCGTCCATTAATTGTTTGACATTTGCAATATGTTCGTCGGTTATACGAATAAATTGCCGTTTTAATTGATTCATTTCATATAATATTTTTTTTTTCTCCTCTTTTGTAGCATTTTTTAATAGTTTTTCAAGTTCATTATATTTACTCCTTGCATCACGTTTGTCACTTGAACGTTTGCGTAATAGATCATGTTTTTCAGGTGGTGGTTTCCCATCAAATATGAAAATGGGTCGAATTTCATATAATAACATAATCGAAATGAATAAATACATATTTTCTAATAATGCGTTCTCCCCTAGAAACTGATACAGATAAATACTTGTATCAATAACCAATGTTTTCCCTGACAAATTGCGTAAGTGCATATTAGTAATAGATTTATTTCCGCATTTTTCGTATAAATATTTATTTAGATGTTTAATTCCCATTAACTTATTTTTATTAATTGCTATAATATTCATTGCAATTATAAAATCAATTTTCCAAATTAATTCCTAACAAGACTACAAATAAAGATTATGGAATCGGTGTGTGACGAATTTGCACATATGATAAAAAGTAGATTTCCGTTAATAAAAGACCACACTGTTTTTTCAAACCATTCCCTTGCTATTGTTGATAATATGTTTAGATTCATAGTGATGGGTGGCATTAAGTATTCAAATTCGAGTATCAACTATAGCAAAATACAACTAGTAAATAATGATTTTCCAAAATCGACTGGATACGATCACATACCCGTAAATATTCGTAAATACCTCATGAGTATGAATAAGGTATATTCGGAAGTATCATTTATAATCCATTCTCGTAAATACAAAGTTCACATATTGTGCGAAGGGGATAATATAAATATTACAAAACAGATACGAAGGAAAATCAAAATGATGTATATATGGTTATTTGTCCTATCGTCTATATCAAATTATGAATGTTCTCGCGAGGTGGATATATATTTATATTTAACGCCGTTAAAAAAAGAATTTGTGAATGGTGATGATATTTTAGGAAAGGTGCATATAAATACGGCGTTTACTACATCATGTCAAGTAAACACAGACATAACTATATATCGAGAAGAGGAATGGTTTAAAACGTTTATACATGAGACGTTTCATAGTTTTGGTTTAGACTTTTCCGCATATGATAATACTAATATATCAAACAAAATAACAATGTTGTTTCCTGATATAACTGACGTGAAATTATATGAGTCATATGCTGAAGTGTTTGCTGAATTAATAAATATTATGTTTATTGAGTATTTTTATACGAAGCGCAATGTATCTTATGTCGATATGTATTCAAAAATACCCAAAATGCTTAAAACGATACCTCATCTACTTGATAAGCAATTGACATTCTCATGTTTCCAATGTTCTAAAATATTTGGACACTATAACATATCATATGAAGATTTTTATTTGAATGGAGGTAATACAAAATATAGAGAACATACTCCTATATTTTCATATTTCGTGATAAAGACATTACTATTATTTCATATCGATACATGTCTAATATGGTGCATACGAAATAATGAATATACATTGAATTTTAGTAGACTGATAATTGGAGACACTATCGAAAATAAAATGGACCGCTTTTACAATAATTTGGTGTATTCGCTATATAACGCAAAGTCGTTCGTTCAAACAATGTCTTCTATAAATAAATTCACCAAAAAAATAAAGATTACACGCAATAATAAAAGGTTAATGAATTCATTACGTATGACGATAGAAGACCCATAAGAAAAGTAGTTAGTTAATTATGTTACTGATAATAAGTGTTTAATTTTTATAGAATATGTTTTGTTATTTTTATAGAATGTGTTTTATTAATTATGCGGTTTGTGTGACATTTTGCGTTTCGCGAAGTTGTTCGAGTTCAGCGGTTAATTTTGCGATAAGTTCATCTCTTTCCCCCATCTTTTCTTCAAGGACTTTATTCGCAGCAACCAATTGAGACATATTCAATTCGGTTTCTGAAACATCTGGAATAGGTTTATAGTTAATCTTAAATACAAAGTATCCAGGCACTTTATCACCGTTTTCATTGAGTACTGATAACTTATGCATATTGCGTCCATCATAGTATCCCTTTTGCTTGAACTGTCCGACAGTGTTTAGTTTATCTCGCAAGAACTTTGAGTTTGAGTTGTTATTCCATGATTCAAAGTGAATGAATACTGACTTAACAACTTGAGAATCTTCTAACTCACGGTCAATGAAATCTACACGTTGTACCTTACCTAGTTTCAAATCATTTTCAATAAACGATTTGAGATACTTTGGTTGAAATGTGTTAGTAGTATTATCAGGATGAGTAATCGTCATATTAGATGGTAGGATAGGAATGTAAAGACTAGTCCAGTCCGAATCTTCCAATTCTAGTGTATTAGACTCAGACCCCGTTTTTTCTTGCGTTACTGTGCGTCCTGACCCGATCTTTGCTTCGCGTAGCGACAAGTGTGTCATTGGGTCACCATTTTCCCAATGAATATCCTCTTCAAGTACCCCAGTAACGCTTTGTGTGTATTTACTTTGTGAGGATGGATTAATAAATGCGTCGAGCATAGTTGTGGCTGATGTATTATTCCAATTAACGAAATCAACAAACGCAGTTTTGGTAACTACATCTGTTCGGAGACGTTGATTATAATTTTTTCTTTCAATAATACGAATATCTGATACTTCACCAATATAGAGGACATCTTGAAACAATCTTCTAACTGCGTCCTCATCACTGTATTCGCGTGGTAAACTTACCAATTGAATACTAGTATGACTAGATAGATGTTGTGTTTCGGATAAGATTTCCAAATTTTGTGGAGTGAAATATACTACTTCACGAAGTTGCATATTGGTAGCGAAGGTTTGTTCGGTTGAAACTGAAGACATTATAGATATACGGTTGTACGTAATAAGTTACTATCTATTCTATAGTAATTTATCATTCAATTTTTTATACTACTTTTATGTTGCGACGTATTTTCATTAGTGATATATCGGGTTCTGATTCTCGCCCTCTAACAAATTTGACTAACTTACTGCGTTTTGTTTCAATTAACACTTGACGTAAATCTAGATTTTGTGAAAATTTTGCTTCTAGTGCGGATGCCCTCTCTTCACGGTTCCGTGGATTTACACCGACTTGATAAAAGTCGGGATCGATAACTATTTTCTTATCACGTAGAACGTTGTTTTTCGCTTTACCTGTTTTACTTCCTGCGATTCGTGCTAATGCGATGTCTTTTGATATTTCAGTGTCTTTATCTAGTGAAAATTGTAAATAGAAGTCGGGAAATCCTTTCTTGAACTGTGCACCTAGGTAATAGTGTTCTACTGAATTCCATCTATGTCCGTCTAATTGAAAAGGCGCCAACCATGAATCATCTAGTTTCTTTCTCCAATCCGAAATTTTACTTAATTTAATAAAGTCCATAATATTCACATCTTTTATTTTTTCTCCGGATCCTTTTCCTGGTTTAGGTTGTGAATTTGAATTAGAATGGAACATAAAAACGTTATCGTTATCATATAAATCCATATTTATATATTCATTATTGTCTTCAATCGGAGAACCTTCATTTACATCTAATCCCAACTTCGCTTTAAAATTACGCATATCTTGAATTAAATAGTACGGGCCCGCGTTACGTTCCATACATTTATTTATTATCAGGGATTTTACATCATATGGTACTTCATTGAATTTTAATATATGTTTCTCTTTATAGGTTATCAATGTGTAATGATTGTCAGTATAAGATGTCATTATATAAAAGTCAGGTTTAAATGTTCCACGGGATTCAAGTTCATTATCATTCAGTTGTCCGCAACTTAATACGGAGTCTAAATCTCCATTCTTAAAAGGTGTTTCCATTAAAATGATTAATTTTACATTTAATAGACGTTCCAGTGTAGATAACGCCCATGTATCGGCCCAGTAATGTCTAGTTTTTATAAATTCCTTAAATTCATCTAAATTGGTTATGTCTTTCATATGTTCGAATTCAGATAATAATTGAACTGTTTCTTTTTTTTCTGATGCTAGTTCTTTAAAATCGTTTACTACTGAGGATGCTTGATCCAGCAGTTGTTTATTTTCGTCTTTATTTATACTATTTTTACTACGCATTTTTAATGTACGGGTTACCTTTTTTAATTTTTTCATTTCAGAATCTAGTTGTTGTATATGACTATCAAATCCATTATATAACATTCGATACTCTAAAAATGTCTCTTCGGTTGCTTCATTAGATAATAGAGCACGTAATTTTTCGACACTTGTCTTTTTTCCAATTTGTTGATATGCATCACGAATTACGGCAAATAAACAGTCACCACTTCCTTCATTATCCACAATATTATAGTTTGTATTTTTCATGAATTTTTGGACCCATAAATGTTTTGATGATGGGGTATATTTCAGTTTTATTTGTTGTGCGGATTCTTTATTCTCTTCTGTCAACGTTTCTATAGATGGCATTGGGTCCATCAGTTCAAATATGCCATCTTTTAATTCATCCTCTGATTTTTCAGATACAGTTGAACGTTTTTCATTTGGTATATTTACACTAGTAACATCATCGAGTGACTCAATGTCATCTAATTGTATATTTCCTTCAATATTTAGAAGTTCAGTATCAGAGTCGGAATCAGAATCAGAGTCGGAATCAGAACTGCTTTCTGTAGTATCTGAAATGGCGGTTTGTATGGATGTAATACCTATTACGTTTTGTATATATTCTTTGTCTACAAATAACAATACGTTTCCGCTGTTAATATCAAAATCGTTATCTTCGTCTATGTTAGTTAATAAATTATCGCTTTCTATTTCTACAACCCCTATTCTAGAATGAACGGAATTGTCATGTATAAAATAAATGGGAAAAAAAACAACATCATGTGATGAATATGTATGTTTCTCTTTTCCTAATGTTATTTCAAAACGCGTATCTAATCCAAATAATTCATATCGTGTTCCCGCGTAACCGATATCTTCATTATCGACCTGTTTGCTTTCATTATAGGTTATTTTATCAGGATGGATTGTCGACTTTACCATAGGAATATATCTATATTATATTCAATGATTTTATTTCCTTTTGTTGAAAAATGTTTACGATACTAAATATGATTTGATATTTTGTATGAAATCATATGAGGTATTTGTACCTAGTATTTTTTGAGTAAATCAACCATATCCATGTATTTGAATATGATACGACTAGTCAATCCAACATGGTCTTTTGCTTTAATCTTGGAATGGTCTATAATAAATTGTCTCGTGGTTTCCCAGTCTCGATGTTTACGTAGTTCCTTGGAAGATTCAGATACAAATATAAATAAATTTTCAGTGAGTTCTTCGGTTATATACGATGTGTTTTCAACGTCTCTATTTGTAAGTACCTTTGTTTGTATGATAGACATTATTTTCATTATATTTGAGATATCACATATGTCTTTTTTAAACAAGTTAATCATGAAAATATTCATTGCACGACGAATATCATTCATTTTATTGTTTTTGCAGAATCCGTCATAATCAGTATTTTCATCAATGTACTGGATTGTATCTAGATTCTCAACACACTCTTCTATAAATTTAGATTTCCGCTCTTGTAATGTAGGGTATATTTGTTCTAATTCTTTATATAATGTCGCATACATTTCAGAATAAAATTTATTTTTACTCGCAATATCAAATAAATGATTTGTAAATGTTTCCATGTATGTATCGTCATACTTATCATTTAATTCTTCTAAACTGGTTATTATAATGTCCCTATGTGAATCGTAATTTTTATTTGTTAATTTATTCAAACTTGCTTTGATAGTTATCATTAATTTTTCTGGACCATCTTCATCGACTAGAGGTCGCTGCTTAAATTCAACAACCTTGTCTGATGTTAATAAATCACTTCTTTTCGTATTTTTATTGCGCCTGTATCCTCCTCGACGGTCACGTGTTTCGGTATCGGTTCGTACAGAGGAGGTAGATGTGACTGTGGTTATATTTAAGTTTGACACTAATGTTTTGTATACTGATAAGACATCATCGGATAAACTAATATTCGGATTATTCAATAGTATATTGGTATAATCATTCAAATTGTATGTAATCATTGTAACTTATGTATATAATACACATAATTTTTTATATCCATTGTTCTCAATAGTTGTGTAATACGTTGTATTGAAATTATATTTTCATAAATATAATATAATATGAATTTGTTTCAATCGATGTCTATGAATTTTATGTATACATCTAAATCAAACGATGCAGATGCGTCGATGTCTACTAATTCTGACACCAATATTCCCGTAAAAAAAAGTACTCCTTTTCAAATGAATGAAATACAGCAATTTAAATTACCGATATCATATTTAGACGATAATAATCTATTTTCGGTTTCAGATGTTGTGTGTAATGATTTAGAACTAGTGAAAAATAATAGTTCTCCAGATGGAAAAAGTATATACGATTATTTGTTAAACCCATCGGATGAATTTTCAAAATTGTTATTGCCTAACTGGAAGCAGTGGTATACAAACGACATTTCATTTTTATCCGACACACAGGATATTCTAAAACAGTTTCAAAAAGAGGGCATTGAGAACATTGACATTTCAAGTAATGCATCAAATATATCATGCGAACGTGTATTTGAAATATGGGACACAGTAAAACAAGACCCAACGTTTATGGAACGATACAGTTATGTTGATTGGGATGCAATTAAAGATTTAAACAAGTCGTCTACATTCCTGCAGTTTATGTCCGTTATCAATATTATGTCGCCTTTAATTAGTTTAATAATCCCCTTCATTTTCCTTCTATTTCCATTTATTCTGTTGAAAATTCAACGTATCCCAATTTCATTTGCATCTTATATTGAATTATTGAAAAATCTTGCCAAAAACCATTTTATAGGTAAAGCAATATTAACAATGGAGGCAGTTAGTTGGGAAAAAATATTATATTTGTGTTTTACTGCGGGATTATACATGTTACAGATCTATCAAAATATAAACTCGTGTTCTCGATATTATCGAAATATCCAAAAAATAAATAATGGTATACTCGATTTGAGAACATATATTGTAAAATCAATCCATGCGATTGATTCATTCCTTTCAAAATCGACAAATTGTAGCAGTTATATGATGTTCCGCAATAATGCGATACGTCAACGAGAATCATTACAATTATTGTTGAACGAACTTAATAAAATCAAACCATTTGAGAACACATTTGAAAATTTCAGTCAAACTGGTGAATTAATGAGGTGTTTTTACCAATTATATAACAATCCGCAATACGAAGAGTGCATTAGATACTCGATGGGATTTAATGGATATATAGAAAACTTGCGTGGAATTTGTTCCAATATAGAAAATAGTGGCATATGTTTTGCTGAATTTGACATCTCGGGTAACAGTGAATTCAGAAAGCAATACTATCCACCTTTAATAAATGAGAACCCAGTGAAGAACACATGTAAACTCGACAAAAATATGATTATATCGGCACCGAACAAAGCGGGTAAAACAACCATCTTAAAAACCTCGGCAATTAATATTATAATATCCCAACAAATTGGAGGTGGATTTTACGACAGTGCAACTATTAATCCATATACACACATACACTCTTACTTGAATATACCGGATACATCTGAACGCGACAGTTTATTTCAAGCAGAATCCCGCAGATGTAAAGACATTATTGATATAATTAACGAGAACAATGACACATCAAAACATCGCCATTTCTGTATTTTCGATGAGTTATATTCGGGTACAAATCCAACCGAGGCGGCCCAAGCCGGTAAAGCATTCTTAAAATATCTATCGGGTTATTCTAATGTATCGTTTATGTTAACTACTCATTATCTATCTATTTGTAAACATCTTAAAACGTCATCTAGTATACAAAATTACAAAATGGATGTAAATGTTCTCGATGATGGAAAATATGAATACAAATACAAACTAAAAAAAGGCATATCTCGAATTAAGGGAGCAATCCGTGTATTGAAAGACCTCGAATATCCGTCTGAAATATTGAATGATATTGAAACGTCGAATTGAAATGCTATTCGCACTATTTCGTAGTTGAAATTATATTTTTACCATAACATATTGTAAATATGGTAAAAATAAGTGAGGAACCGAACCTACTTTATTTCTATTTTAGTTACACCGGATAACATAGCGAACGACGGTTCATGTGTCACTATTAATAATGTTTTGTCATCGGTTTCGTCAATAATCAGTTTTTTCACCTTTTCTATACTGTTTTTATCTAATCCAGTTGTAGGTTCGTCTAGAATGAGGACCTTACATTTTTTCAGTATACCACGAATTAATATAATCGTACGTTGCATTCCACCTGATAGATTTCCTCCATGAATTCCAGCCATTGAGTCAACTCCGTTAGGCAATTCATCAAATACTGTCATCAACTCATATTTATTTAATAGTGCGATTACATCTTCTTGTGTAGTATCGGGGTTACCATATAACATATTGTACATAATCGATTCATTAAACATGTTCGTTCGTTGATTTACATAGTTAACATTATCACGTAAATAAGTCAAGTCAACCTTCCGTATATCAACATCGTCGATATAAATGGTACCCTTGGTTGGTTTATATAGTGCTACTAACATTTTCATGAGGGTTGTTTTTCCTCGTCCAGATTGTCCCATAATTGCATATTTACCTTTCGATTCTAATTCTAAATTGTAGTCCTCAAATAACCAATCTGTACTATCTTTATTATACTTAAACGACACGTTTTTAAATTGAATATACCCGTCTTTTATACCACTATTCACTTGTCGTTTTTTGTCTGAATTGACTGATTCAAAAATATTATTTAGATATTCCTTTGATGTGTTAATAATTCCCAATTTATATACGATATTATGTACGAACCCACTATTCACGTATAAAAAGTTGGTTAAATATTGGCCTAATATGATAATTAATACAACACTATGCGTAGCCTTCATTTTCCCCTTTGAAATCAGATAATATAAAAATAGAATACTTAATGCGAATGTAATTAAAACAACTATCTGCGACATGATAACAACGATATTTTGAATAAACATAATATGCCTCAACTTATTAGTAGCAATAGTTTCAATATCACTATTTTTCTTCAATTCGGTATCTACCTCGTTATTTAAAAATATATTCATCAGGTTGTCAAGACTGTCTCGTAAATTTTCACTAACTTTTGTATTGAAAAACGTTTCTCTGTCTATAATTAGATCTATTAATTTATTAGCACCAAAGTATTGAATAATACCACATAGTGCTGTGCCAATAAATAATATAGTGCCAATTGTTTTATTTTGATAGAACATATATCCAACAATCAGAAGAGTTACGATTAATTCGGGAATAAACCGACTTAATAAATGTTGGAATAGATCTTTAAAATTACGAGTCAGTTCTAGTACACGGGCTAAATAATCCCCGGTTTTTACATCTTTAAAATCATGCAAGTGTGATTTAATTGTATTCTTAAATATAACATCTCTTAAATAAGAAAAATAATTAGGAATTAAGAGTGATTCTACGTAATTTTTCGCACTATATGATAATATAACTAGACTCCATAATAGTATTAATATTACGATTGTTCCGGCAAAATTCATTTTGGATATATTCTCTTTCCAGTTATAAATACCATTAAAGTTCGATATAGACGCTATCTTTTCAAACAATTTACCGTAAATCTTTGGTAGAAATATACTTTCTATTGGAAAGAACGCAAAAATAAGTATGATATAGGCTATTAATTTCCATTTATGGTCGCTCGCAAAATCTTGGACGAGTATTTTATAAATCATGACAGGTACTATACATTAAAGACATTTTATTTTTCCCCAATTATTTTACAAATAGTATAATTTGTTCTCCAGTTTCTTTATGTTTTGTAACATGGACGTTTTTGTTGTACATTGGTAATGTTCTCTTGTATGTGAGATATTTTTTGGTTATTTTGTTCATATCGTCTACTAAATTGAGGTTATTTGTAGTTTTTTCAGAACCATATCCTGATATAATATAACACAATCTACCTCCGGGTTGAAGTACATATTGGCACATCTTAATGGTTTGTTCCCAATATTTATCTAACCATTCCTCATATGTCTTATATTTCTCGGTGCTTTGACTTTTTCCTTCATATAATTCGAGACGATAGTAAGGTGGGCTGAAAAAAACAACATCAAAGTAATTCTTGTATTTATTAGTAAAATTCGACACTTTCATGAGATCTTCGGATGGTTTGCAGTATATATTTATCAGTTTGTCCTTGTAATTTTCTCTTGCAAATTTCCCGGTTTTGTCACACACGCTCTTAATTACATCAGTGCCTACATATTCGGTTACCATCGGACATTCTAAAAATCCATAACTATACGACGACCATCCTAGTGTTGGCGTGAATATTTTGGTTCCTTTCAATAGTCGATGATTCAACGAATACACTAAATATGGGTTCATTATGGATGCTCTGAAATAATAAGATGAGAACACACTACCTAATCTACCATTATTCATATAGAATAGAGAACTTGGAGTTAATATTTTATAATCTATTATATTTTTAAGGTATATGTCTTTCAATACATCCATATAAGTTGGAATGTTCTCAATACCTGATTTTGTATTTTGTAATATATCTATCATATGCATACTTCGGATTGCATTTTTACATAATGGTTCCTTATTATTATCTAACTCATTTATTTTCATAGGTTTGAGAACATTGTGGATTTTTGTTTCATTTATTCGCAAAGACATGGTATAAAACCGCGTTAAATATTCGTCCCTTTGTTTGATGTGGGTATGCAATAATCGCATATCATCCATATTTATATTCTTGGATGTTACATAGTCGGACAATTTGGTTAATTTATTTCCAGTCCTTACTTTTGCTTTTTTGTAGAATTTATCAAATGTATCATTCTTGTTTGGACTTTTAAATATATCTAAAAAATCCTTTAATGATACGTATTCTTTCATTTATAATAGGTTGATAAATAATATTTGGGTAGATATACAAAAGAAAAATGAGCGAACCCATCTGTCTAATTAATCTATTTTTCTAATTTTTTATATATATTCGGGTGTCCCATTCACTTACCTGAGATCTGCATAACGGACATTGTTTGCATGTATTAACGTGCTTCACCTTGTCCCAACAATCGCCACAAAAGTGATGATTGCATGTGGTTTTTATTGTTCCAATATTAAAATTACTTATCCAGGTTGAATCGCGATAATTAAAATACTGTGTTTGAATCGCATTATAACATATAGGACATTCATTATCTATGTCTTGTGGTTTGTCATAATATTTTTCCAATAATGGACGACGAATCTTCCATCTTTCATTTAATGCCTTTACCATTCGGGTTTTAGATAAGGTTAATGAAATTGGGTTCCAACCATATTTCGTATTTAAATTTTGATCGCCCATACCGTCACTACTCTCAAGACTTTTTTCATATTGGTTATAAAACGAGATATATTTCAGTTCCTTTAATGTATATGAATTGAAATCGGGGGATTCAACCGACCAAATATTGTAGATTTTTGACATGTTTCCTTTCATTGTGCTCGTACATTGTGCGGTACGATGACGAGAACTATCACAAAACAGACAGTTTTGCTTATCTTTTTTCGTAAGACGAGTTCTCTTTGACATATATTGTGTTCTCTTTGACATATTAATTGTGTTATTATGCATTTGTTATCATACCATAAAGTTTTTCAATTTTTACGCACGTACGTACGAAAAATTGAAAACTATTTTCATATACTATTATTAGTATTATACGATACAAACAAATGCGTTCTCGTATTGTATAATATATTTGTATTAGCGCACGTACGTACGAAAAATTGAAAAACATTTTCACATACTATACAAGTAAACAAATGAAAATAAAATGATTGATATTCTAGCCATTGTACTTGTGATTACAATATTTTCATGCATAGTATATGATATGTATTTAAATTCTGATTAAATAGACACCATATTATGGGCTTCTAACTTGGCCCAACGTAAAGTTAGACACATAAAGCGTGAAAAGCACAGGCGACTGTGTATAAAAGATAATAAACCTCATTCACTATAATAGGTACTCTCAAACATAATCGCTTACGTAAGGTTCCAGTGCGTTCATTTGCGTAAGTATTATTTGAATTGCTAGTTCCCGAGAATCGGTAAACCGTAGGCTCGGGGGGTGATGTTAATTATTTGGGTGATATATATTACCCCGTTCCCTTTGTGTAATTGAATAGATTAATAATATTCGTTTTGTCAAAGAAACCTATAATGGCTGGCCACCATATAGGAGATGATTTGATAAAACAAATATTATTAAAAAGTTCAATAATGCGGACATCTTGTTTAGACCTTGCACAAGATTGACATTATAGGTATATATAGTATGTTCTCCCCATACTGGTATACCGTCAACCCGTCTCGACAACGGAAAGCAACCAGAGGACGCTCTGAAAAAATAAATAAAAATAAAAACAAATATAGTGCTTCTAATCTAGCACGACAACAGTGGATATAAACGACAAACGTGGATGTTAAGAACATGGAGGTGAGCCTAGGAGCATAATATGCCTTCCATGTTAAAGTAAGATTAGCCGTAGATAGCGTGAAAAGCACATTCGACCGTGTATAAAAGATGATTATATCATCCGGATAATTTATTGTCCCGTTCCCTCTACGTAGTATTAATTTAATAATAACTTGTTTAGTTGCCAATTATACCAATAGCAAATAGACTGATCACCTATAAACTATTTATATGATAACAATCAAAATGGGTTTATTATTAAAATAATATCAATGCTTCATAATTAGTTTAGAATTTGTACTAATGTTTTGATAACAGTGTGGTATTAATTACTACGTTAATCACTCCGTCTCGACAACGGGAAACAATCAAGAAGACGCTCTTTTTTTTAAGTCTTTTGAGATTTCAAGTTTCGACGCTGAATTTCATTCTTATAATCAGCATATGTGAGTCTATACCCCCAATGTTGTAATACTTGGCGTATCTTTGGACTAATGGTTTCATCATTCCATTTTGCTTTTTTTTTAACAATAAGGGTAACCAAGAACCGCATAAATCTACCACGAGGGCCGGCTAAACTCTTCCATCGTTGGATTTGGCGTTCATCGTCGGGTCCTCTATTTCCTTGATGGAAATCACAATACCATTCTACCCAGCCGTATGGATGATGTTTAGTTATCCACCCTTTATTTTCCCAAAAATCTAATGATGTGCCAACTCTAACATTATACTTGTTTACGTGTATATCATATGTCTTGCTCACTAGTTCAGTATCCGGTATATCTTTCCACCATTTTTTAGGGTACAATTTATGTTGATTTTTATAATCCTTACCAGTAATGCTCGAATGTATCGGTCTCCAATACGTTCCTCCGAAACTTCCCATCCTAAACATGTCTTCGGGAGTCAAATTTGGTGTAAAGTCGGGGTAATCCTTGTACGTGGTCTTGTTATTTTTTCTAGTTTTATTATGCATATATTGTATACAATTATATGAGATTTTATGTATGAAAATGAAAATATTAAATAATACTTCAAAAAATCAATAAAATAAATGGGTCTGCTATGTCATTTTGGACATTTTAAAATGTCCATTTTTCATTTCAGGAAAATAGTTTATGAAATACATATATTAAAAAATACACATGTTAGCACAATGCAGTGTTTTGAAAATAAATACAAATAAAATGAATGCATACTTTTTTTAGTGATTCTGTCATGAAAAGTATTTAGATGTAAAAATCTTCGTATGTTATATACGAAGATGACGAACGAAATTACATCACATATCATAACCAATATAGTATATGATGATAATGAACCCATAATACACCCAAATATTATATCAGAATCTACTGCACGATGTAAAATACGAAGAAATACGAACGAAAATACATCATCCTTCTATTGTGAAAAATGTGATTTCCGTTGCGAAAAGAAAGGAGATTACGTAAGACATCTAAAAACACAAAAACATAACAATCAAATACCAATTATTAATAAGAAATATGAATGTGAATGTGGCAAAGCGTTCAAACATGCGAGTTCATTATGGAATCATAAAAAAAGATGTAAAACCGTTTTAGATAATAATCTATTAGAACAATCATGTGACCCCACTAATAAATCACGAGTTGTAGATACACATTTGGTATTAGAATTATTGAAACAGAACCAAGAATTTAAGGAATTGATGATCGACCAGAATAAACAATTATATTATACGCAAGAAAAGAACAGCGATTTACAAAAACAACTATTAGACGTAGTGAAAGATGGTAAAACAGTAATTAATAACAACACTACAAACAATCGTTTTAATCTGAACGTGTTTTTAAATGAAACATGTAAGG
>Ga0209533_1002136_pt1 | contig 18208 bp, 17 predicted proteins | sample COG_04_FD_184748 | JGI IMG/M metagenome (GOLD analysis project Ga0209533, IMG submission 184748) | Pelagic Microbial community sample from North Sea - COGITO 998_met_04 (SPAdes) (version 2) | ecosystem: Environmental > Aquatic > Marine > Neritic zone/Coastal water | place: Helgoland, sampling...
AAGCATGTGTTTTATTTGATGCAAGAGTTATTGTATTTCCTGAAATACTACTAATAGTGTTGAATTCGTGCTGCCCAACCGTATTATTAGAGGTTGCTTTATCAACCATTGTTATAATCAATACTTCGTCACCAACCGAAAAGCCAGTGGATGAGGAAGTAACCAAAGTACTAGATCCAGCCGAATTCGTTCCGGTAACGGCTGTTCGAACATTATCTGTATACACAGTGCCAGATGTTGCATTTAGGATACCATCAGATCCATTGCCATAATCGGCTCCCACTGTACCTGCTGTAAGTTCAACAGTATCTCCAACACATATGGCGCCAGCGCTAGCAGTCAAAAACCCGGTAGTGTCTTGAGCCTGACTATTTATGGTAAGGATTAATAAGGATAATAAAATTAATTTTTTCATTGTTTTGATTTTTGAACTTAATAGATTTGAATTTTAATTTAGGAAGAGTAAAAGAGCACTAATAGAAACTAGTGTTATTAGGAAGATTAGGAATGAAATATTTTACTTGTAAGATTTTTAATTTAATAGATGTCACAAAATTATAACATCTAAAAAGAATAAGCACTCAACAATGTTGAGAAATAGCAATTATTGAAAACTATTTTTCACTTCTTATTCTGCTTAATTGAGTTGGAGTTATCCCAATCATTGAAGCGATAAAACGCAGTGGCCAGTTCTTTAACAAATTGGGGTTTTGCTCCAAAATGAATGTATACCGCTCTTTTGCTCCGCCAGTAAGAAAACTAATCTGTCTTTGAGTGAGATCGAACAGTCTTTTTGACATAAATTTTCGAACAACTATGTTCATGACGAGATTACGTTCTAATATTCTAGTAAAAATATCAAAGGAAGTAGTAAATAAAGTAAGATCTTCCATGCATATTATTCCTAAATTTGATGGTATTCCCTCGTGATTATTAGAAGCTTTACCTAATCGAAATACGTCAACAATAAATGCCTCTTCTTTAACAATATTTCCTGTTACTTCTTCTCCATTATCCTTATAGATTACCATTCTAACCGCTCCTTTGGAGAGAAAAGCTACTTCTTCTCCAATAGTAAATGGTTCTTTGAAAAAATCTCCTTTTTTGAATTTCTTTTCCTTGAAAATAGAAAGAAATTCATCGATTTCAACTTCTTTTGGAGAGGTTACCTGCTCTCTAATAAATGACTCTAAAGACTTTTTGATAATGTAGTATTTTAAAGATTTATTACTAATAAAATAATCCTAGTTTGTCTTTTATTTATTGACTCAAATTTTATTTACACCAATTGAAATAAAAAAGTGCAATCTTACTTTTCAAAGTGCTAGAGAGCAAGAGTTTTATATTTCTAAATCTGCTAATCCGCATGTTTACTAGTAAGATGTAACCTTTGCAAAGGTATGTCTATCAAAAAGTCAGACTCCTGTGTTCCCTCGATTTAATTTGCAATAGAACCCGTCTATTATTTGCCTTTAATTACAATTCAACTGCCTATTAATGAGTATTTTGAATTAATAATAGCGGTTTTAAAAAATAAAAAACCTATACACATATAAATTTTTTTTGGCAGTACAACGGTTTATATTGCATTTCACCGTCATTTTTTCAGGTACTGTTATGCGATGGCGTTCGCTTCGTTTTATAAGTTTTGCTGTTTATTAGATCTATTTTTCACTTACATGTATTTCAATTTAGTTTTTGCTTTTATCAGAAAACACAATTGCTTTATCATCAATATTATCGGCTATGCACTTATTAATACTATAGGCTTTATGGTTTTAAAGCACCTTCATTATGAAATAGCTTACATGTTTGGATATACCTCTTTTCTTTTTCTTTTAATGGTGTGGATTCGACCATGATAGCCACATTCACCTGTCGTTGACCTCCCCTGCCTCTATTTAGTTTTAAATTATGAGGTATGGCTTTTTCAAAATACCCTCCGTCAAACTGTAGACTATTATTTAGAGTGCAGAGATCATCCCGCTTCTTAATGTTGCTCTAAAGGTGCTGTTCTTGCATTCCCATTGCCTCTTAGATTTAAGCCAATAGTGTTTTTGATAACCCTATTTTTTGGATTTCACACCCTCAAGTTCTCTTTGTTTTTAAAATCTGCCTTGCAGCTCTCTTCTGTAGAAATCTCTCAATAAAATCTATACTATTCATGTCTCTTAATTTTCTACAAATCAAGAGTCTCGCAACGTGATCAATTTACGCGATGGTATAATTGCGGATTAGCAGAAATTTAATCATGAAAATAGTTTAGACATAAATTTAAAAATATGATTACCCGCTAACATCCCCGTACGAACCACGCCAATGCAATTGAAAGCCTCTCAAATAAGCGGTTAGCGAAATATTTGCGATTTAGTTTGTAGCAAAATTCATTTAAATATAGCTGAAGGAATTTTCCTTCAATCTTGTGGTAAAACCTAGAAAATTGCGCTTTGCATTACTTATTGCAATATGAACCCATTTTAATGTAAAGTTGGTCGTTTCTTTGGTAGATTTCTCTGTGTAATGTGCCTCAACAAAGTCTGAAATATCCACATAACTCTTGCTTTTATCAGAAAATACGATTGACATAATCATTTATATGCTCTTCCAAATATTCGTTGATTGAGTCTGCTTTTTGTGTTTCTAGAACTTTCATCTTGTAATAGCCTGTATAACTCGTTTTCTCAACTGTTTCATTTTTTTGTTTCTGAATTCCTTTACCTCTTTTTAACTTAGTACCTTTTGGAGTGGCTATTGAGAAAAAACCTTCGTCCATTTCTATACTATCATTGAGGTTAAACAGTGCCATCTCATAAACCCATAGCTGTCCTTATTTTATGCAATAATGCCCAAATGGTATCATACCTCGAATGACCAAGTTGGCGTTGTAGTTCTGTAGTTGAAATCTGTTTCTTTGAGAAGCTCATGAATGCCATAGGCAAATACCATGTGCAAATCGGTAATTTTGAGGCTTGAATTATTGTTCCTTGTTTTTCAGCCAGGAACGGCTCTTTGATTTACACTTTTTGCAAATTACACCTTCTTTTTCTCGTAATTCCTTAAAATTATACCGACAACTTTGTTCAAGTGGATAAATCGATACAAATTTTAATATATCCATGATTCTTACTTTTTCACAAATAAACTATCACACAACATAATTTATTTACGGTGGGGTATCTTTACGGGGAATCATTTTATTTAATGTGATACCTATAGTCTTTTCAATAGGAGAACTAAAACCTTTGCTATAAACTTACCTGTTTATATTCAACCCCCTCCTTTGCTTGTCTGTATACGGCAAGTAGTATTCATTAACAATATAGACAGTAATGGCTCGTTACGCCAAGGTGTAAAATAAGCCTATTAAATAGTTGATGTAATTAATTGAATGGTTAGCAATGATTAATCTTGAGTTAATAGCTTATCCTATTCCCAACAATTAATGCACTGACACTTAACATTGGTAATTACAACAATCAAAATTTGACCTATCGATTGTGCTATATGCAAGTAAAATTATTGGATAGTAAAAAAGTGATTAACAGTAGCCTGAAATTGGTATTCAAGATTTACCTGCAATTACTTGTATGGTGCTCAGAGTAGAAAATGAATCCTTAATCAAAACCTTTAGAATCATTAAAAACTAATAACACCTCATTAACTTTCTTTAGAATAAAAAATAGCTCCGAAATATCAACTTAAGGAATTGAAAAAGTAATAAAAGAGTGTGACATTTAATAAAGTAGGGTTCTAATCCTTCCAGATCATCACTTTTTGCTGTAAACCTCTTAAAAAATCAAGAGGTTTATTTGTTTAAATTCTTATCCTATTGATATTTTAGAATATTAATTTTACGCAGTGCTTGCAAATACTACATCTCACCCAGTTGGACTGAAAATTAAAAAGGCAAAAGGCTGTAAACTCATTGATGATTCTGGAAAGGAATACCTTGATTTTATTGCTGGGGTATCGGTTAATAATCTGGGACATTCTGTACCTGAAATTAATGATGCAATTATTAAGCAACTTGAAAACCATGCGCATGTTATGGTTTACGGGGAATATCAACAAGAATCCGTTACTCGGTTTTGTGACACCCTAAGCTCCTTATTACCCAATGCGTTAAACACAGTTTACCCTTTAAACAGTGGAACCGAAGCGATTGAAGCAGCTCTAAAAATTGCCAAACGACATACGGGAAGATCAAAAATAATTTCATTCACGGGAGCCTATCATGGTAACACACATGGCAGTATGAGCGTAAGTTCAAATGAGTACAAAAAAACAGCTTTTCGTCCGCTTCTGCCGGGTGTTGAGTTTTTGGAATGGAATTCAATTGATGCTGTAGAAGCTATAGACACTGACACCGCTTGTGTTATCCTTGAAACTATTCAAGGAGATGCAGGAGTACGAATACCTTCATCTGCTTTTATGACCGCCCTAAGAGAGCAATGTAATGCATGCTCTAGTTTATTAATTCTCGACGAAATTCAATGCGGATACGGCCGAAGCGGTCAATTCTCCGCATTTAGTCAATTTGAAATAACGCCGGATATCTTATGTCTTGGTAAAGCTCTTGGAGGTGGATTGCCAATAGGAGCAGTTGTTTCCAGCAAAGAAATTCTTGATTGTATACAGTCAAAACCTGAGCTAGGCCATATTACCACTTTCGGTGGAAACCCCGTTGTATGCGCAGCTGCAAATGCAGGGTTATTAAAATATAAGCTGTTAGAACGTTCATTGGAAGTCGAAGAAAAAGGGCAGCTCATTGAAAATCTGCTATCGGAACATGCTAAGGTAACTTCGTTTAGAAGAACTGGATTGATGATAGGAATAAACCTAGAAACTGCTAATCAAGTTTCAGAATTGATACAAAAATGCCGTGAACGTGGGGTATTACTTTTTTGGTTTTTAAGCGTTCCGAACGGATTTAGAATTAGTCCTCCTCTTGTTATTTCCAAAGAAGAAATAAAAGAAGGATGCGCCATTATTTTAAATGCATTGAACGAATTGCAGTAATTCAACAGATTTTACTTCCAATCCTCTTAATTCCAATGGGTAAAAGGTAGTTTTTTGAATAACAAAACTTATTCTTATGGTCAACTACTAAATCAAAATTAAATGGAAACTATAGAAATTTCAAATATTGACAAATACTCGGATAAGGCGATTCAAATGTTAATGGAATATGGCCCAAAAATGATTTTGGCACTTATTGTACTCTTTGTGGGTTTAAAAGTCAACAACGGATTTGTCAAACTACTATCAAAGGGGTTCGAGAAAAAAGGAGTAGATGATACTTTAAGACCGTTTATCCTCAATATGGTAACCGTGATTTTTAAGGTTATGCTTTTTGTAAGTGTTGCCAGTATGATTGGTATAGAAACTACCTCGTTTGTTGCAATTATCGGAGCCGCTGGTTTGGCGATTGGATTGGCATTGCAAGGTACACTCGCAAATTTTGCAGGTGGTGTTTTGATTCTCCTCTTCAAACCCTAAAAGGTAGGTGATCTTATCGATACTCAAGGACACTTTGGCCATGTTTTGGAAATTCAGATTTTTATTACCAAAATCAATACTCCAGATGGTAAAGTGGCAATTATTCCAAATGGCGCTATATCGAATGGCAGTCTAGTTAATCTTAGTTTAAGAAATCAATTACGTGTAGATTTAACAATAGGCATAAGCTACGATAGCGATATCAAAAAAGCAAAGGACTTATTGATTGAAATCATGGCTAGCAATCCCAAAGTGCTGAAGGACCCAGCGCCAATAGTTGCGGTTAGTGAATTAGCCGATTCTTCTGTAAATTTAGCAGTAAGGCCATGGGCTACTCCCGAAGATTATTGGGACGTTTACTTTGAGACTTTAGAAAAAGGAAAAATTGCATTGGACGATGCTGGAATCACCATCCCTTTCCCACAGAGAGATGTACATATGATTCAACCCTAAATTTTGAACCTATAGTAATAATATGAGGGGCTTTTGCCCCTCTTTTTTTTGCCTACTTTGGCTACCTTTGCCGCTTAAAAACTGCTATGGTTCTGTTGATGCAAAAGCTATGTATGGTTAGGGATATCGGTATCCATGGCAATCTTTTTGGCGGAACTATGATTAGCTGGATCGATGAAGCTGCAGCGAGTTATGCTGCCCAAATTTGTCATACACCAAATATGGTGACCGTTAAAATAGAAGAAGTTGTTTTTCAAAAAGCAGTTAAAGCTGGCCAACAAATAAAAATCTACGCAGAAGTGAAAAAAGTGGGCAATACTTCTATTGCGCTTTCTGTAGAAGCTAGACGATATAATGTTTACAGCACTGAAGAAAGTGTTGTTTGTAGCACCCATATAGTATTTGTGAGAATTGATGAGTCTGGTGAAGCTGTTCCTATTCCACAAATTGTAAAAGATAGGTATACAAATGAATGAAGATAACCTTCTATTTGCTTTTGCCCTTACCACTTTAGCGGGGCTTAGTACTGCAATTGGTGCAGCCATTGCCTTTTTTGCTAAAAAGACAGACACAAAATTGCTTTCAACTGCGATGGGCTTTTCTGCGGGAGTAATGATTTATATATCCTTTGTAGAATTGCTTGCTGAGGGATTTAGGACCGTCGGAGAAGAATTAGGAGAATCTATGGCTGGTTGGATTGTTTGTGGCGCATTCTTCGGAGGAATGCTAGTAACGGCATTAATAGATAAACTCATTCCCAGTTTTGAAAATCCGCATGAATTTAACGATGATCCGGAGCCACCGCCCGAAGAACAGAAGTACAAGAAGTTATATCGTATGGGAATTTTTACGGCTCTTGCAATTGGCATCCACAATTTCCCTGAAGGCATAGCAACTTTTCTTGCAAGTATGAAAGATACTAGTCTTGGACTTTCTATCGCGGTTGCAGTTGCCATTCACAATATTCCAGAGGGAATTGCAGTTTCTACCCCGATTTTTTACGCAACGGGAAATAAAAAGAAAGCTTTTTACTATTCTGTTTTATCAGGACTAGCTGAACCTGTTGGGGCTGTATTCGGTTATTTGGTGCTCAGAAACTTTCTTTCTGATGTGCTTATGGGAACGGTGTTTGCCTTTATCGCTGGAATAATGATTTTCATTTCATTCGACCAATTACTTCCCGCTGCACAAAAATTTGGATCGCATCACAGATCATTATACGGTTTAATTGCTGGAATGGTGGTTATGGCAATTAGCTTGCTTGTGGGGAATTAATGGGAAGCTTTTGATTTCTTTCTTTCTGAAGCAATAAATCCAAAAAAGCTAAGTAAGCCTCCGGCAATAATTCCTCCGATTGCTCCTTCAAATACTTGCCAGCCTAAATCAAACAATATATGCGCTAAAGTTGGATTAGAATAGAAGCTAATTCCAAAAACAAATGCAATTAAGTAGATAAACAAACCTACGGGTGCACCTACAATTAATCCTTTAATGTGCAACTTTTGGTCAAACGGGAGCACCTGAGCAAGAAAAGTAAGAGCAAAGGAAATGCAGAAATATACTGCTGCTACTAAAATCAAAAAGAAATTCTTGGGGTAGGAAATTCTGCTTAAATCATTCAATATTACTCCATGCCACAAATAAGACAATGCGTAAAGAAATACGAAGGTGAAAATCCAAGCCATAAAGAATGGCATTTTCAATTCAAGTTTAAGTTTTGTGTTGTCCATAGTTATGCTCCGATTCAAGCAATATCCGCCTGCAAATTTAACCTTTTATCCTCCATTTAAATTTCTATTTTTACCAATTATGTTGTTGAGAACTAAAAACCGATTTTTAATTGTTGCTTGTGCTCTGCTTGTGATGGTTTCCTGCAAGAAAAGAAAGGAAGGCTGGCCAATTGACGCATTGGTTCCTATTGTCGATAGCCAATTAGACCTCCAAAACATCTTTGAAGATGATCTCATTCAAGTGCGGGATAATGATTTATTGCATTTGGTGTATGAAAACGAGATTTTAGATTTAAAGTTAGCCGACGATTTTACCATTCCTGATACAACGCTATCACAAGTTAATCCTGGGCCTGCATTTAACCTCGCGTGGGATAAAGCAAACCCATTGATTTCTGATACGAATGAATCAAAATTCGAAATATCAAATGCTAACTTAACCGATGCGCTCATTAAAAGTGGAACTATAAAATTCAAAGTATCTTCAACCATTACAGAGCCAACTATCATAACCTACAATATGAGTTCTGGAGTAAAAGATGGTAAAACACTATTATTATCAAGAAACCTGCCTGCAGGAAGCCCTGGTAATCCTTCTGAAGTTGTTGATGAAGTGGATTTATCAGGTTATCTTCTCAACCTTAGAGGTAAAGATTTAAACGACTACAATACCATCTTCTTTTATTTTACGGTGCGGTTTGCTAACCCTACATCACCTTCAAACCTTTACAACTACACCAGTGCAGATATAGTTACCATAGAAAATAGCTTTCTTGAAATTAAACCAGAAATGGTAAAAGGAGTATTTACCACCACCACTGAAAAGCCCGATGAATCCAATTCGGAGTTTGATGCTTTTAATCAAATACGTTCGGGTAGCTTCGATGTGCAAAAAGCGAAATTCTCTTTTGAGTTTGAAAATAGAATTGGAGTGGATTTACAAGGTACTGTGAATAAACTTACGGCTATAAATTCCAAAACGGGAAATTCTGTTGACCTTAAAGGAGACTTTATCTTTCAATCCTTAAATTTAGCTCGCGCAAAAGAGGATTACTCGCTCTATCAGGTTCCTATAATTCCTTCATTATCGAAATACGAACTAAATGAGGCAAACTCAAATATTACCGAATTCATTAGTGTTATGCCAAATGAAGTTCAGTACGACATGGACTTTACGATTAATCCTTTAGGAAACATCTCTGGAGGAAATGATTTTCTGTTTTCTGATTACGGTATTAAGGCAAAACTTAATATGAGCATTCCGCTCAATATAAGAGCGAATAACTTGCAATTAATCGACACTGTTGATTTTGATTTGGGCGAACCCGATGAAGGCGCTGAACTGATCGAAGGTGGATTTGTGAACGTTCATGCTTATAATTATTACCCATTTAGGGCTGGCATTCAGATTTACACCATAAATGAAGACAATGTGATTTTAGACTCCTTAATGGAAGTTGGCGCTGAGATTTCGGCAGGAATTCCAATTAATAAAAAAGTGCTAGAACCGCAGTATTCTGTTTTAGCTGCTCCAGTAAGTGTGCCTAAAATAAACTTATTGTACAAGGCTGAAAGAGCAATAGTGAAGCTGAATTTCAATACCGACGATTCCGATTATAAAGATATATATGCCAGTTATAAAACCGAAGTAAAAGTGGTGGGTGACTTTAAATATCGACTTGTAATAAAATAATATGCGTCGATTTATTCTTTTGACTCTTACTTTCCTAGTTGGTACTTTAGCTAAAGGACAAACCGATTTCTCCATTTCTCAATTGGCCATCTCCGATTCATCTAAAGCTAAGCTTGGTATTTGGTTTGAGCAATCCTTCAATTCAAATGCTATAAATAACTCCGTAGTCTTTAACCTAGCCAATAAAAATGGGCCGACCTATGAGTCCATGCAAAATTTACGGAATCGTGTTCAACCAATAAACCGAGCTGGTTATAATGGTTATGAGCGTATTTACTACAGTCAAAAGCTAAAAAACAAAAGGGATTCGGTAAATTCGACCGGATTCATAAATGTATATACGCACCGGCAATTAAGTACCGTTTTTGGTGAAGATCCACTTCGATTAATTGCATTCGGGAACAAAGAATTTGCCGGAAAAAACGCTGATCTTGACCAACTTGATTTAACCTTATTACAATACACCACCATTCAATTTGGGTATGCAGTAGAAAAAAACGGCTATACCCTTGGGGTTGCACCTGGTTTGGTCATAGGAAACAAATACGGCTCTATACAAAGTGATGGAGGCTACTTGTACACCTCACCCATAGGAGACAGTTTATTTGTTGATGTTGCTGGTCAGTGGACACAATCGGACACTGCATCAAAATTAATATACGACCCAAATGGAGTTGGCGCATCGGCTGATTTCTTCTTCTCCATGCCCTTTGACCTTTTTAAGAAAAATAAAAATACCGGAAACATCACTTTTGAGGTAAATGACCTAGGCTTTATTGTTTGGAATAAAAACACCTTGAGCTATAATATTGATGGTGAATACGGTTGGGGTGGTTTTAAAGCTCCTTCTCTATTTGACCTAAATGATTCTTTAATTGACTTGCAGCGCCCCAATGACGTGCAAGAGAGTTTGTTGGACAATACAGAAAAAGGAACTAAAAACACATTTATGCCAATGCGAATTAGTGTTCGATACCAAGAACAACTCTCCGAAAAGGTGTTATTAGTTGCGACATTGGAGCATCGCTTTATGAGTCAGACTTTTCCGTTTTTAGGCTTAAATCAAGAAATAAGAATGAACGATATCTCTAAAAAAACGGGACTAAATCTTCGGTTTTATCAATCCATTGGAGGTTATGACTACCTAGGACTAGGCACTGGAATTTCTGTATCAAACCCCAAATTTGATGTTATTGCCGGTACCAGAAACTTAATTGGATTAATGAACACAGAATACTATAGCGGATTCAACGTTCATTTTGGGTTTCAGTGGAAATTCTATTAAATTCTCTCATCCTTGCGCAGGCAATTTGTAGTCAATATTCTTTTTCTAATAAGTCTAAACTTACTTATTAAGCCCTTCTGGATTCTGGGAATAGATAGAACTATTCAGAATACCGTTGGTTCGGCAGCCTATGGAATTTACTTTGCCCTTTTTGGGTTTAGTTTTCTATTGAATACACTCCTCGATTTTGGTGTTACGAATTACAATGCGTGGTCCATATCACGCGATCCTAATTTCTTAAAAATTGGCTATAAAAAACTCGCCCTATTTAAGCTGCTTTTTGGAGTTATCTACTTAATGGGCACACTTGGTATTGGATTTTGGGCAGGCTATAAAGGGTTTGAGTTTCAACTCCTACTCGGCCTTGCATTGAGCCAATTTTTGTTGAGTTTTATTCTATTTCAACGTTCCATTCTTGCTGGTTTGCAAATCTTTTGGATGGACAGTATATTTTCGGTGTTGGACAAACTGCTCCTTATTATTACCTGTAGCTATTTGTTGTGGTTTAATGGCCAGCAACCATTTCAAATTGAATGGCTGGTTGCAGCTCAAATTGGCTGTTATGGTTTAGTATTAGTGCTGTTAATGTTGATTACTCAGACAAAAAGAAACACATTAACCAAAGCACTGCCTGAACCAGCAATTGACTTTACAACCTTATTCAAGAAGAGTTATCCTTTTGCATTGATCATATTGTTTATGACCTTTTACTATAGAATTGATGCTTTTATGATTGAACGACTCTTGGAAAATGGCGCTGAAAAAGCAGGTGCTTATGCTCAAAGCTTCCGCCTGTTTGATGTAGCCAATAATTTTGTGTTTTTGTTTACAGGCCTGCTTTTCCCAATGTTATCAAAAGCCATTTCTAAAAACGAAAACATAAGCGCAACCGTGCAAATGGTTGCACAAGTGCTGCTCATTCCAGCTGTCCTATTTATTCCCTTGAGTTTTGGCTACGGCTCGCAATTATTAAACCTACTCTATCATACCGTGTCTATGGGTTCCTTGAAGGTCTTAATGTTATTATCTATAGCTTTTGTTGGACTTGGATTAACCGCTGTATTTGGCACTGTTTTAACTGCAGCGGGACGGTTAAATGACATGATTAAAATAACCTTCGTCGGCTTTGTTTTGAACCTGACTCTAAATCTATTGCTGATACCTAGTTATGAGATTGCCGGCGCTGCAGCTGCGAGTGGACTCGTACAAATTGCAACGGGAGTAGTTATGTTCTTAAGCTGTACTAAACTTCGATTGATCAATTTCCCGTTCCAATGGTTTTACAAGTATGTTTTGACGATTGTATTGTCCTTGGTGTTGGTTTATTTTATCAAAGACAGCATGGAAATAGTTGTTGAATTGGTTGTCGTGCTTTTTATTCAACTGGTTTTAATCCTCGGCTTTCAACTCTTCGATTTTAAACAATTCAGGAATGCCAAATTCATAAAATAGCTGGATTACCTTGCTCTAAAGCTGGCATTGAAGCAGCGAAAATTGCATCCGACCTAAGCGTAGTTTGTAAATGGGTGTATCGGTTAAGCATTTGATTAGCACAGCATAGCGTGTTTTCGAGAATAACCTATATGCGAAATAGGGTAAACTTTTATGGAAAAGTTTACCTTAGCGACTAGTTAGGTGCAATAGCATCGTATCAGTATCGTACATTTTCATATCATATCGTATCATTTCTAATTTTACCCTAAAGTATCATTATCGAATATTTTCGTATCATATCGTATCACGAGTATCGTATTTAGATATTTTTGTAACCTATGAACAAAGTACACACACTCATATTAAGTATCGAATGGAACCTAATATCCATTATTAGTAAGATAGATCGATTTGATGCAGAGTGGAGTTCAATAGAAAAAAAAGAAGGTCAAAGCCTAAAAGAGCTAAAATCAATAGCTACTGTAAGAAGTGTTGGGGCTTCAACAAGAATTGAAGGCTCCAAAATGAGCAATGAAGAAGTTGATGTACTTCTAAAAGACCTGAGTATTGAGAAACTCGAAGATCGAGATTCTCAGGAGGTAGCTGGATATTTTGAAGTGATGGATATTATTTCTGGATCATTCGGAAATATTGACATAACAGAAAATTCAATAAAAAACCTTCATAACCAGTTGCTCAAATACAGTGAAAAAGATGCTTGGCATAGAGGAGATTACAAACAACTAAGTAATAGTGTTGAAGCTACCTTAGCAAATGGTACCAAACAAGTTATATTTCAAACCACCCCCCCGGGCATTGAAACAAATAAAGCCATGGAATCTCTCATAGAATGGTACCACAATGATCAAGAAACACATCCTCTTGTCAAATCAGCCATCTTCTGCTATGAATTTGTGAGTATCCATCCTTTCCAAGATGGAAATGGTAGATTAAGTCGACTTCTTAGTTCACTATTACTCCTAAATCATGGGTATAAATGGATTCAATATGTAAGTTTAGAACATGAAATCGAAAGTCGTAAAACTGAATATTACCAAAAATTGAGGGATTGTCAAGCTCAAAGGCCTAATGAGGATGTCTCCCAATGGATAGACTTTTTCTTTGATGGCCTATTAAATATTCAAGAACAATTAAAATCGAAGTTAGAAACACAGGGAATAGAAACCAAATTATCACCTAAAGAAAAATCTATTTTACACATCATTGGCGATAATGCAGGTATCAAATCTGGTCAAATTGCTAAAAGGCTTGACATACCGAGTCCAACAGTAAAAAGAATCCTATCGGATCTTGTTTCCCAAAACCTAATTGAAAAGTTTGGGACCGGGCCAGGAACCAACTATTCCATAAAATAAATATCTACAGCAACTAAAAGGAAAATGCTAGCGATAGCGTAAATTTAAAACTGTATGCCTCGAACGAAGTTATTATTTAAATCCGAAGTTAAACTCTTGTCCTCCGCACTTTCCTGAGTTGCGGGGCGGTTGTATGCCATTGAAAAAAGAAAAGCTAACCGTTCGTTCAAGAACATTTGTCGCTTAGTGCCTAGCACCAAAAGAGCTTTCACTTCCCCAGCACCACCCAAACATAATGATCATTTAATTCTCATGTAATGAGGGATTGTTTCGCTGCGCTAAACGTCTGCGCTTTGCTTCGGCACGAACCCGGGGGTTCTCACCCTCATTTCCTTAAAGTAAAAAAGGGCTTACCATTCGGTAAACCCTTTTCTTAAACTTTGGCGGAGAATGAGGGATTCGAACAGTACAATTGGTATTTTCAAGAATCTAGCTTTAAAACTAGAAGACCGCACAAATTGCAACTATATCAAATAGTTTAAAGCCATTTTACAAGAAGCAATAAATGCTATTAAATTGCATAGAGTTGTAAAAATGTTGGGAAAATGTCGGGAAAGAATTTTTACTTGACTACATTTGAGCAAAACAACGACAATGGCAAATGCAAAATTCCTAATTAGAAAGCAATCTACTCATTCAGAAATCTATTGCAGATTTACAGAAGGTCGAAATATTGATATAAGTAGAAAAACTGGATTGACTGTAGACGCTAAAAACTGGAATAATAAAAAAGGGCTTTCCAAGGCAACAGAAGCGGAAGGCAAAAAACTAAACATTAATTTACGAAAACTAGACATTGCAATTATTGACTCATACAACTCACTAATTGCTGAAGGTGAAGAGCCAAACAAATTGTGGTTTTCAAAAACAATTGACCGTTTCTTTAACCGAAAAGAACCAGAAAGCCTTGAATACTTGACTAGTTATGCTAACTTCTACATCCAAGAACTACCATTTAAACAACGAAAAAACAATAAAATTGGAGCTTCACCAGAAACAATAGCCAAATACACTAACATTAAAAATAAACTTGTAAAATTTGAAGAGCTAAGAGGAAAAAGAGTTTCACTTACCGAGGTAGATAAAAAACTTAAAACTGAACTATTGCAACACTTCAAACAAGAAGAGAATCTTTCCGATTCTTACATAGGTAAAGTACTAAGCACTATAAAAACTTTCGCTATTGACGCTCAAAAAAACGGTCATACTGTAAGTACTGGTTTATCTGGGTTTGTGGGATTCAAAACAAAACAAAAGTTTCCAGTATTGAGCTTTGAAGAAATAGAACAAATTAAGAATACGATACTACCCGCACACTTGCAAAATGTTCGTGATTGGCTTATCATTGGTTGTTATACAGGGCAAAGAGCATCCGATTTATTTAGAATGAATACAAACTTCATAAGTAAGACTAACGGCTACGATTTTATTAATCTTGAACAGGAAAAAACAAAAAAGAAAATTCAAATTCCAATACACCACGAAGTTCAAGAAATACTAACCAAATTTGAAGGCAATTTCCCAGAATTACAAGGCAATACCATAAGCTCAAATGAAACTCTATTTAACCGTAATGTAAAAGAAGTATGCAGAATTGCAGGGATTACTGAAACAACAGAAGGCTCTCTGTACAACCCAAAGACCAAGCGAAAAGAAAAAGGCCACTATCCTAAATGGAAACTTATCTCCACTCATACATGCCGCAGGTCGTTCTCGACCAACTTCTACAGCTTAAAAGATTACCCTACCCCCCTATTAATGAACATAACAGGCCATGAAACTGAAAGACAATTTTTAGAATATATCAACAAGCCACAAAAAGACTACAGTATTCAACTAGCAGAAATCTGGTTCAAGCAATCGCAAAGCAATCTGAAACAACCACAAATGAATCTAATTGAAAAAGAAACAGCATAAATACCAATAGCTTATGGAAGGTAAAGAAAGACTAGAATGGGTATTTAAAGCGGTTGAGTACTTGAACCAATACCGAAACAAAGGCATTCAGTTTATACTAGCGGATGACACTAAGCTAGAAGCAATAAGAAGTGGTGAAATGCTTTTCGAAGCTCCAGCACCGAACGAACAATTGCAAAGCAGAACCACTAAACAATTTTGCAATAAACGCTGGTTAGAACTTAAGCAGCGAAAAACCTTCGAAGATTTCATAGAATATGAACTTAAATTTATTGACTCTATACCAATAGAAGTTTACAATGATTTTGAGTATCAATTTGATTTAATTAAAAAGTACTACAAAGACTGGCTTAAAAAAGAACAAAACTATTTCCCCGAGAACGACCCATTTGCAAATTGGAGGAAAACAAAGCAACAAATTGAAGGTTTCTACAGAAACTACAATCTACACCAAGACAACCCTAAAAAAATAAATGGCTATGCAAAAAAACTATACGAGAAGGAGTTCTTTAATGTAGCACACCGAGCAGAGGTAGAAATTGAAAAAAATATCATTTTCCTAACCACTAAAGGAAAGGATTTTTGCAACTCAATACAAGAAGATTTGAACCAATATAAAGACCAACACAATGAAATGTTAAGCAACGAACTTTTCAAGGGAGCTAATATGCCCAAAATGATTGCAACACTAAACAACCTCCAACCGCTTTGGAAATTAATAGACCAATTCAATAAAATCTTCAAGTCAACTTCTAGTGAAGACAAGAAGGAAAAACAAAAGGGAAAAATAACCAACCCAATAAAAACTAGGTTTTGCGAGTTGTTACAAATAAGCCAACTCGTTCCAAGATATGAGCATTCGAAGGTTTCGTATTGTAGAGAGATTTGTAGACGGTTTGACCTCGAACATTCAGACCTTATACGACAGCGATTTAATTGGGATGCTACAATTGCCAAACATGACCCAACCATGAAGGACGTAGTTAAATTAATATTACCTACCTTAAAAAAAGAACATCAAGTAAAGCTTGAATCGTATATACGAAATGAATCAACTATTTATGGTTAACTCGTACTTGTATGACTAAGCTGTATAATACAGGAAACCATACAAGGTTGCTAACACATACAATTTTGACCCTAAGAAAGTCAAATAAATATGAAAGCAGTAACGATAACACAAATTTCACCAGAAGAGTTTCAAGCGTTAATTAACGACTCAATCAACTCGGTTTTACGAAATCAGCAACAAGAAACTAAACGCGAAAGTTTAGAGCCGTTATTCACCAGAGAAGAAGCCGCGAATCACCTGAAAATTGACCTCAGCACTTTAAATCGTTGGAGTAAAAAAGGAACAATCCAAAGTTACGGAGTTGGGAACAGAGTCTATTACAAGTTAGAAGACATAAAAAAGGCACTCGTTAAGCTTTAAGGCTATGTGCTATGACGGCTTAAATTTGAAGTTAACTTCCGAAGGGAGGACACTCATTAATTCAGAGTATTTAAGCTTTAATGGCAAATACAACAGAAGTAATGGGGAAGTTCATAGTTACCCATTAGAATCAAAGGATAATGGTTTTTTTACCAAGCTGAATAAATTTTCTATTTACTCCTCTGGCAGTATCCACAAGTTAGCCCAAAACGGGTTTAATATAAATGACTTTAATTACAAGGAACTAGAACCGAGCATCTTTGAATTTGCCAAAATGTACAATACCGACCCTTACAAAACTTCAATACACAACATTGAGTTTGGTGTAAATATCACGCCTCCATTTGAAGCTGACATGTATAATATCTGCAAGCGATTTATTGGTCATAAAAACAAAGTCTTTCATGTTATGCACTCTAAATCCAAACAAAAAATTGGAGTTCAAATAGAAAATGATAACTACACCATTAAAATCTACTCTAAAACTTTACAAGAAAAGTTGAATTACGCCTTGCTGAGGGTTGAGGTTAAATATAAGCGCATGCAACAGCTATTTTCAAGCAAGGAAAACACAAAAGAATATTACATGATTGATTTGTTAGACAGAGAGTTTTTCTATAGAATTAAAGCAAATTATTTAAAAGAAATAAAAAGCTGCTTAATTCTGGAAGACTTCGAAACTGATTTAAAACCAAAACAACAATTATTTCTTGCTAACGCTGCAAATCCAAATACATGGACTGCCTTCGATAGAAGAGAACGTTACAACAACTTGAATAAATACAACGAACTGGTTCAGACCAAGGCAACAACTAAGTTTAAAGAATGCATAATGCAAAGAATCATTGAGAAGGTTGACGCATTCGAAAACTCCTTTCCTAAAAAAATTGACATTTTGCCCACTAGTATATATGAGCAAAATGTCCAATTTCCAGTTATTCTATTACATAAGCCTTCAAAGAATAAAAGCCAAAAAAAACCTAACGCTTTTTTCATAACAACAAAAAATTACCAAAATGGGATTACCAAAAAATAGAACTAACCGCCCCAATGAGAATTATAAAGGCTCAAAGAATATTACTAGTGAACTAATTAGAGCTGCCATAGTAGAACTCATTGAGAATAACCTGAGATGGAGGCAAAGAGACTTTAACGACCTAGTACCGAAAAAACACCAACAAGAAATAGCTGGGAATATAAGTTTTGATAAATCAAGTTTTAATTATAGATACTAAGTCAAACTGAATTTAGGAAACCCACATCAATAGTATCTATAGTAGAATCAAATAGACAATAAAAATGGCAAAAGGAATTAAAACAGGAGGCCGAACTACTGGCACTCCAAACAAGGTGAGTAAAGATGTAAGAGAGGCTTATCAAGCCCTTATT
>Ga0209533_1002138_pt1 | contig 18191 bp, 7 predicted proteins | sample COG_04_FD_184748 | JGI IMG/M metagenome (GOLD analysis project Ga0209533, IMG submission 184748) | Pelagic Microbial community sample from North Sea - COGITO 998_met_04 (SPAdes) (version 2) | ecosystem: Environmental > Aquatic > Marine > Neritic zone/Coastal water | place: Helgoland, sampling...
CCGTGGAACCTGTGGAACCTGTGGAACCTGTGGAACCTGTGGAACCTGTGGAACCTGTGGAACCTGTGGAACCTGTGGAACCTGTGGAACCGGAACTGGAACCGGAATTGGAACCGGAATTGGAACCGGAACTGGAACCGGAACTGGAACTGGAACCCCGTCTCATTCGCCAGACTTGGAAACCCAAAGAAGTTCAAACACACACGAATGTTGTAAAAAGCACTAGGTCAAAGTGTGGACTCATTGGAAAGAAATATTATCAACATAGTCGTATTAAATATACCAATGAGACGGCAGCATTGATGAAAATCACATTGCGAACTCTACTATCCAATATTGTGCACATGTTAAACATATTAGATGTAAAGTACACACTTGGACACGGGACATTGATTGGATGGGCAAGGTGTGGCGATTTTTTAAAATGGGATGACGATATTGATATTCGTGTACACCCAAATGATTGGGCAAAACTGAGTCACGTTTACAAAACGGCGGTTAAAGTTGATTCAAAATACAATATCACAAGAGTCACTGTTAATGATTCTGTTATTGAAGTTCCATTTGTACAATCAGATAAACGCCTTGCATATTTGCATGAGAACAAGGACATTCAATTCAGAGTATTAGATATTGGTTATACCAAACTGAACCACAATACAAGAGTAAGAGATGATATACATTTAGACCTAGTATCCGCAGTCTGTGTTCGAAAATGTTTTTGGATGGATGTACGCGATGCATTTAGCGTGCCGCTTATACATACAACAATGAGTGGAATCGACGTTACAGTTACACCATTATATGACAGTATTTTGTCTCGTCAATATGGGAAGAATTGGAGAATACCAAACTAAAATAATAATTGACGCAAATCAATTATCACACACTACAACTCAGCCCAACCGTTTTCAGTATTTTGTCTTCTTCCGAGTACATTCCACATTCAGGCGTACCATCAACTCTGTTGAGGAGAGTTTCCACTACACCATCGTACAACTGATCTCCATTTACAAGATGTACACTAACAGTTGGACACAGATTATGAAGACGCTTTTCAGTTTCTGGATACATGTGTACGTTGTGTTCTTGGATAAACGATGTGATGAAATAACAATTTACGACAGTTTTAAGCATTTATAGTATGAAACAAGTTTAAATATGGCGAGCGTGAGGCTTGGACACTCGTACATAAAATGTCGGTCATACAGGCGTCCACCCAGCAAGACTTTTGCACGGCGGGGGAGGACTACATCGTGGTGTCGGACTGCCACGGCAGCGGGGGGAACAAAAACGTACTTTTAGACTACATGAAAAACTACAATTGGGCACACAAACTGGACACGGACTGGGTACCGGAAGTCCTGGCACAGACCTCCCAAGGCACCGCCCACGCGGGAGCCACCCTCACCGTCTTCAAAATATATCCGGATCGATTCGAATGCTTCTGGATCGGTGACTCCTCGGGGAAAATCTACTGCGGAGACAAAGTGGTCTTTGAAACCAAGGACCACGACTACAACCACGAAGACGCCGCCCACCTGCCACACGTCGCCAGGCACGACATCAAAATCATAGACGAACGCACGGCGACCAGGGTCGACTCCAAAAATTTCACGGTGGACGGTGAAAACACCAACATGACCCGGTGCCTCGGGCACAGAGGATTCTTCCACGGTCCGACGCGCAACTTTGACCACGCGGTTGTGCCCAGAACGGAGGCACAGTACAAAGTAGTCGCGGGGTCCGACGGGTTTTGGCAAATGACCTGCGACAAAGATACACCGTTCATCGCCGATCGCAACAACGACAGCGATGCTTTGGCGGAGTTCGCCAGCAAACGGTGGCACCAAAAGTGGGATTTGAAAGATACCCCGCACAAAGGACTCGAGTTCCCGGAGGACAACATCGACGACGTCTGCGTAGCTGTACATCTAATACCTTAAATTACCGAGACCACCCTTTTTTACGTCTTCAGCGTCTTCAGCGTCTTTCAATTTCTTATCGATATTTTCTTGTCTCATACCTTTAAGACGCTTCCCATGCTCTTGATCCCTCACTCTCCGATAAGATTTCAGGGCTGGATTACTTGGAGTAGTAGGCGTCGGAGGAACTTTGACCTCCGTGCGTGCACTAGGATTTAAATCGTTGACCTCCTGTCTCAATTTCACAATCTCTGCGTTCAAAGAGCCAATGGTCAATTTATCTGACAATGATTGCTGTTTATACTGTCTCACTAACCATTCCTTGCCTGCGTCCATGTCGACCATGTTCTCATTCTTTTCCTTCAGTTTATTTATTTCTGCTTTTGCCGCATTCAGTTCTTCTAAGGTTTCCATATGACTGTTCACTTCATTTTGTTTCTCTTTTTTTAGTAAGCGTAACTCTTCTCGTGCCAATGCAATTGCTTCTTTGTACTCGGCTTCTTTATGGTCCATGTTCTCAATCTTGTTATTCAGTTTTTCTAAGGTTTTATTATGGTTTTCCGCTGCTTGTATTTTTTCTTTGTTTAGTAAGTGTAACTCTTTTCGTGCCAATGCAATTGCTTCTTTGTAATCTTTGCAATCCATTTTGCTCTATACATTAAGATGTTAAATACTCCCCTTTTTTTTGTTAATATTTTTGTTTAAGTAAATCGAAACCTAGGAGATCTAGGAGTAGGAGATCCAGGACTTGAAGGCGAATTAGGCGGTGTTTCAAAATCAAGGCGTTTCGGCAAACCTAGCTCTTCCAGCTCTTTCCAATGATTCCTACGGTTCCCTTTTCTATGACTATCACCTCCACCTGGTGTATTAAATACTGCAGCTTTGGATATCTCTTTTTGATATTTACGATTATGTTCGCTCTGCTTCGGCTGCCCTTGCTTCAGCTCTCCCCTCAAACGATGCATAATTGAGCGGTTCCATTTTCTATGACCACCATGAGATCCACTTGGTGTGTCACACACCCGTGTAGCTTCTTGAGCATGTCGTCGTCGAAGTTTCTCTCGAGCCTCATGAAGCATATCCTCTCGAAGCCTAGCCTCTCGAGCCTCTTGATCCTTTCGTCGAAGCTTCTCTCGAGCATCTCGAAGCCTAGCCTCTCGAAGCCTAGCTTCTTGAACATGTCGTCGTCGAAGTTTCTCTCGAGCCTCATGAAGCCTATCCTCTCGAAGACTAGCCTTAGCCTTTCGTCGAAGCTTCTCTTTAAGCATAGCATCTCGAAGCATAGCCTCTTGATCCTTTCGTTGTTGAAATTTATTTCGAGCATCTTGATCCTCTTGAGCCTCTTCAAGCATTTCCTTTCGAGCCTCTTGAGCCTCTTTAAACATAGTCTCTCGAGCCTCTCGTCGAAGCATATCCTTTCGAGCCTCTTGAGCCTCTTTTTCACGTTGCATATCTTCAAACTCTTGAGCATATTGAGCATATTGAGCCTCTAGAGCCTTTGCTTGAGCCTCTGCTCGAGCCTTTACTCGTATTCTTAATTTCTGCCTGCCTGTTTTGTTTGGAGTTCTGCTACCACGTTGCATATTTTTTATCAGTATTTTTTGCTACTTAAATAGTGTTTCAAATGCGATTCTATATCCTCAGGGAATTACGGACTGGGGATTTACCAATTGGGGAATTAGACATGCCATTTGACGCAGTTGGTGAATGAGGTAGACCGTCGTCTGTTCTGTCTTTTATCAACCTATGCATGTACAGTTCGGTTTCTGTTAGGTTACCTTTTAGGACGAAAATTTCTTGCTTGTAAGTTTCGCATGTGTTGGACAAATCCAAATTATCAAGCTGTAATCTATTAATTTGTGCAGACATAGCTTTGAGTTGCGCTGTAATTTCAGACCCATCCGAATTACTCTGTGATATATTAATTCGTTTCTGCGCGATTTCTTTTTTCGAGTTGTTTAATTTTTGCTTCGAGTTTGATTTCATTTGCTGATTTCATAGTCTCATTATATTTGTTCTTCCGTTTTGTACTTCCTCTCTTTGGTGTTGTTGACCGATGCATATTTTTTCTTCTAAAATATCCACTTAAATACTCCATTTTTCTTATGGCGAGCATGGAGGTTTCCAAAAAAAATCACAATGGTCACGTTCAATTTCACCTTCAGAGAAATGGTGTGGAGATACAGGTATGTTGTAGCGGTGTACGCCGCCCTGTGCACGCAGTCGTTTTTTAGATTGGGTATCCTGGCTTGGTTGGAGTTTGTGTACGGGGTGGTGTCGACGTTCTGTTGGGTAGGACAGATTGTGGGGGCGACACTGGTAATGGCGGTGTTGGAAAACTTGGACCAACTGGTTGTAATGGGTGCCACCGGGTACGCAGTACTCTACACAATAAACCGGTATTAATACTTACATAATTCACATCTACAACTTCCGTCCGGTTTCACACTGTTCACACTGTTCATGTTGTTCACTGCGTACACGTTGAGCACCTTTTTTGTTTCCCCCCGCAACCCACGACACTCGAACGTCGCTGTAATGTGTTGCAGTCCTTCGGCACCCATCCGTTGCTGCACCTTGCTCCACACCTCCTGGTCCGTGTTGCCGTAGTCGCTCAGCGGTTTAAAATCAATGTGTGTCATCAGACTTCCGGGCATCATTCTCTGCATGATCCACTCCTGCGAAGCCGGGTGCACCGCCTGCACCAGAAACACCAGATCGTTGTGGTAGGCGGTCTCCAAGTATTTTGTATGTCCGTACTGCATGGCACTGTCCAACGTCATCTGAGACACTACCAGACCACCCAAGGGCACCGGCGCGTGTTGTTCAAAGGGGGTCAGTGCACTGGAGTGGATTCGGGGCAAGTTGCTCGATTGGATTCGGTCGTAGCGGTACACGACCTCTCGAAGTTCGCTTTCCCCCTGCCTCGCAACGGTCAGAACGACCGGAGAGGCGGGCTTGTTTTTGAACGAGGTGAAGTAGGGTACTCCGGTCGGCAACCTGCCAAAGTGATCAACGGGCACACCGTCGATTGCACACAGGACGTCGCTTTGTTGCAGCCCCTTCTCGTGCACGCCCACTTTCGAGACCATTGCCCCGGACACCCCCTTTGGGTACACCATCTTGATGGACGGCGTGATCATTGTAGGCGTGACTTCAAAGTACGAATCAAACACAATCAACTCCGGGATCCCTTTCACCGGGATCCCTTTCACTCGGGCGGGACCCGGACCCCGTGGACCCCCTGGACCCTCCAGGACCTTTTGGACCAGATGGGGATTGTGTTCGACCAGGTGCAGGACGTTGGAAATCTTGTGGTAGTTGGCTTCTTGGAGAAACTGATCAAGGGGCACGTCGCAGTGTTTGTCCCAGACCTCCTGCACTTGGTCGGGATGCAGGGAGGTGTTGTAGCAGATGCGGAGTTTGTGTTCCAGGTGCGGCGCGAGATTAAACACGTTGAACATCGGAGAGGGGTCGGATTTGATGTACGTCAACAACGATTTGCACGTGTTCCACGTTTTGGCAATCGTCACCACCGACCCCGGGTTCATGATGGCGGTGTTGATGCCCAAGAGTTTGCCGTCCGCGAGCATCGCACCGCCGGAGTTCCCCGGGTTGCACAGACCCGTGTTTTCGTACACCATGTTGCCTCCAATCACGTTGAACGACGCCACCGTGCCACAAGTGAGTGTTTGGCAGTCCGTGCCCATCGGGTACCCCACCAAATCCACTCGGGTGCCCACGACGTCGGTAATGGGCGACCCCGCCACCATGAAATCGGAATGAGGTTGATCGCCGATCAACTCGTGCGGAATTGGAATGAGCAGCAGTGCGAGGTCGTTGGTGGGGTTGATTTTGTAGACACCGGCGGAGAAGGGTGTGAGGTCGTTGCAAAAGTTGCACATGACCACGGATTGCGACCCTACCACGTGGTGGTTGGTGATCGCCACCCAGCAGTCCGAATTCGGGTGGTACTGTTTGTAGTCGTTGGTGAATTCTTGAGAGATCACCGCCGAACCGGCTTCCAGTCCGGCGACGGAGGGACCAAACGGGGTTTGAGTCGCCGAAGTATTCATCACACGGATAACATATTTGTGGGTCATTATTTTTTAGAAGAACATAAACTCTATTTATACCTCTTTTTTTTCTACTTTTTTTATGATAAATAATATATTTCTACATGTTGGACAAGTTGGTACACCGTATTTACATTTAGTTGCCCATTTTTGCAAACATTTTAAATGTGACCAGTGTTGACACCTTTCACATGTAATGTTTTCAGCAGTGTGTTCCAAACAAATTGGACACAGCGTATTGTACATTTTTTTTTTTCAATCGTTTTAGGAAAACATCGCCATATTACACATCTCTAACAGTTAGGGAAACAGTTCAGGCTGTCCGTGTTGTCCTCGGGCGGTGTCTCCAACAATACCGGTTCAAAAAACAGTTTCTGCCAGCAAATTTCAGTGGTTTCTCCTCTGCACACTGCTTGTTGTGTTTGTACCCCAAGTCCATCTACACAAATTCTTTGACCCCACCCGTTGTTCCAGTCAACCTGCAACGTGTTGAAATACGCCATCCCGTCTATAATAATACACCCTGCAAAATAATTACTATCGGACATTTCATCTGCATAAGTATATGATGTAATTAGTTTGCATTCATTTATTCCCGCTGCATGAGCGTTACTCCCGCTGCTATGTGAGTAATAAGTTTCACACGATGTCACCCCTTGTGCCATCAAATCAATATTGATGTATGTTGGAGAAACTGGTGTAGCCGGTTGATAGTTACAAGCAAATTGTTTTTCAGATTGTGATTGGTATCCTTTGAACTCAATACCATTATTGCCAGCAAGGGTGTTAGTATTCACACTCCCCCATGCACATTCGGCACCTGGTGACCACGTATCCACATAATGCAGGTTCCTTTCGTTTACATTATCCCAATTGTTGGTACCAGATCCACCTGGTACGTACCATCCGGAAAAACTAGTACCATCAGGGTAGGAAAAACTAGTACCATCTAAACTGCTACCACACAATTGTTGACATTTTTGACAATTTTCTCGTGTGTCCCCGGTTGGATAACTTGGAAAACAAGTACTGCAATTATCAAGGGATATTGGATTTTGCAAGTTAATCGTATGCCGACAGTATGATTCTTTGACACATTGACTGCCACAGTTTTTGTTAAATTCACAAATGACTTGGTTGTGGCTCCAAAGTGGGTTTGGATAGCGATTGCAATGTCCCGAAGAGCCACCCTCACAGTTTAAAGACCCACAATTATCATTTTTATCACCTACCCAATAAATGGAGCCGTCTGGACACGTGCACTCGCCACCCGAACTCCCACTAGTCGTTGCATCGGCAGTAAACTTATTTCTTTCCCCCAAGGACACAGTACACACACAACCCATTGAATTTGGATCGTTACACTTAAGTGGATTACGTCCTTGGTATTGGGATAAATAGGGTGGTCTCCAAAATCCCTTACCATCAACGTCAACACTACACCCAGTCACTCCGTTGTTATACTTATCCCCAGTTACCTCAGTCACTCCGTAATTATCATAAAACATTTCAAACCCACTATTTTTCAAAGCAATTTCGCATTTATCTTTGTCACTTGGGTAATTGCCTGTACCGCACGCCTTATCCCTTGTCTCGCCTGTTTTTGACATTGATACAATAATATCGGCAGCATTATTGACGATAGGAAAACAAGAACTAGTACCAGCAATACTAGTTTTGCCATCTGGACATGCTGTGCAGTGTTGTTCCGTCCTTGTTCTATATTTCCCTGGTGGACATTCCGTGCAGGTGGTGGCTCCAGGTAATCCATCTGTTACCACCACATATTTATCCACTTCAAACCCTTGTGGACAAACTAAACATTGATAATCATCATTGGCATACCGCAAAACATAAATATGACCCAGTTGTGTTGGAAAATAAGAGTGAGGGTGAGGGGCGGTTCCTTTGGCGCTAAAAATGCTTGTTTCATCTGTTGGAAACCCAGTAGCTCGTGTTGTAGCTGGAACATCCTTTATTTTATATTCACCGTCTTCAGAATAACAATTCTCACATGAAGGTCCAAATTTATATTTTTCACCAGTGGGAAACCCATCAAATGTATATTCCCAGTTAAACATTTGACCATTGTAATGCAAAGCATACGCATAATAAGTATTTAGGTTCCACTTCCATGCCCACCCAGGAGTTGATAACCAACTGTCTGGAAAATATGGACTTCCCATATCATCATTCCCCCAAAATGTATCGACACCAAATGGTATAATATTCGGGCGCGTTGGATATGTTTGTCTAACGCCCGTTGGAGATATTTGCAACCCATAACCATTCCATATGTGGTCATCAACTTCCTCAGCAGCTTGATCAGCAGATTTAAAATATGTTGTCACATACTTGCCAGGTCCACAAACTTCACACTGAGAGCCATCATCCGTGCTGTCTAATGGGACCGCTCTTTTACAGACCCAATCTTCAGATACCCATGCGCCGTCCCGGAGAGGGCAATCTCCACCTCTCCGGGGCGCAGCATGAATTCCACCACATGTGTAACACGGCTGCGACGCTTGCCCATTGTCATAAGCTATAGTAACGCCAGTTGCTGTCTGACATTCTTCACCACTAGTAACACTCTGCCATCCGTATTCACAACCATTCGTAAAAGTTTTGTATTGTACATCCAAAACTCTGCAAAGACATCTTGGATGATATGTGTTGGACAATATGTCTTGGCTACCACACGTCCTTTGATAGCCATGTTTGAGATTAAAAACTGGGTTTACTTTCCCATCAGTATCGACCAGAAAAGAACACCCACTTGGTTTTGCATCGGTACTAACTGTTTCAAACGGTTTTACAATACCAATGTTAATTTCACCAGTATTAACTGTTTCCACCAATGTTAACGGATTTGAGCTCGAGTCGGAGGGGGAAAGTATTAACTGTTTGAACTTAAAGTAATTCTCCAGCGCACTTCGGCATTCTTCTGCACTGCTTATTTGTGTATCCGAACTGCATCTACTGTATCCCCCACTATAATGCGGTTCTATATATTTTTCAGAATGAACACATGCTGTACAATCGTCACCGGCTACTGCGGAATATGTACCATAATCACATGTAAAACAGACTGTTTTAGAATATGTAGATGTACTATACCGCCAATTCCAATTGATTGAAGATAAATTATAACTTGACTTCCCAATACCACACGGTGTGCACGATTCTTGACCAGTAGTTGTAGCGATTGTATTTTTAATACAATCTTTACACTCTGTTGGTAAATCATCTGTACCCCTGTATTTACCAATTGGACAGGACTTGCACTCGGGTGCTCCAGTTGAATCACTGTATTTACCTGCACTGCATGCGGAACATCCTCCTTTATCAGCATTGGTGAGGAATCCTTGTGGACATGTTTTGCACTCAGTGGGTAAATCATCCATACTCCTGTATTTACCGGTACCACACTCAATACATGTGGTAGTTCCGTACTTACCCGGTGGGCACGTGCAATGGTAATCTCCACACCCTCCATCCGAAGAACATGTAAAATCTTGCATAAACATATTATTGTAACAAATAATCGGTCCAGTGTTTACACTGTTGTCAAAGGGCACCGAATTGAAATACAGCTTAACACCATACAAATAACAATTTTGAGGAGGTATCCGCTTAGTTTGTAAAGGGTCTTCGAGGCTAACCTCTGCACCGTCTGTGATACCCAGAGCCTGAGCAGCCGCCTTACAAACTTCTGGAGTTGTTATTGGTTGGTACCCACGAGATTCGCAAGTTCCATTGGTAAAACGAATGTATTTGTGTGTGGTTGGAGTAACACTTGGATCTATCTTACAACTGCAAAATGTGTTATTCCAAGGATGAGTACAATCACATTCCCCGTTATTAAATTTCCCGTTTACACATTCCTTAAATTCAGGTTGTGTTTCTGTGGCAATGTAATCCCATACCTGTGTCACAGGTGTTACACCATCCGCAATATAAAATGTTTCAGGAAATATAGGAAGAGTAGTATCATAGTCAATGCAGGGGGGCGATTTGCAACCTATATTATTGATCTGGATATCATCCCCCCACGCCTCGGGCTGTGTAGTTCCGGGGGGTGCTATTTCTGTCCCTCCACCCCCCCAGCAACCCACATTATGATTAGCATCGTTGGCTGCGTAACCAGCATTCCAACCAGCATTCCAACGACGATCAGCATAGACTCCTAAAGTGTGTGTCAAACCATCCCTAAGAAAGAATAGGGGTTGAGTACAACACCGGTTGTATATTCCAGGTTGACCACGACCAGCCGTATTGTCTGTGTAAAACGGATTAAAATATCCAGACCGCCCTCCGTAAGCAAATTGATAATTGGGTGGACACATATCCGAAGGTATTTTACCCAGTTCAGAATTGTCCCATGAATTAAAATAGCAACATGTTTTGTCGGGATGTACGGATACAGCATTGCATGTGGGCTCGTCTATACAATTTTGTTTGCACAGGTCTGGGTTAAGAACAAGTTCCTTCTGACATCCATCGGTACCAAAATTTGAAGCTAATACACGGGTTGCACCCGGACGTGCATGTTTGATTTCAATAAAATTATTAGGAACAGGAACTTTTGCAACGCACAGTTCTGCATATTCTTTAGTTCTATCTAACATTAATTCCCATGTGGTGAATACCATTGAATCTGTGATGTAAGCTGGCAATTCCCGCGTGGCAAGCACCCCCGTACTTTTCAACCCATTCGGACAACAGTTTTGCTGCCCGTCCAGTCTGGTCTCTGTGCAATTACATTGAACCCCTGCGACTGTGCCGCCAAACAAACATGTTGGTGTGGGTTGATCACATTTAAAACCAGAATAACCCTTCTTGCAGGAACATGTTTCGTCTTTGTCTTGACCGTTTTGAATGTATTCGGACTTGCACATGCACTTGTTTTGTATGGAACAACCTGAGTTTGAACTTGGGTTATAATAAACCTTATTACCATTCATGGAACAACCTTGTGGAGTGCTTTGTGGAGTGCTGGCAGAATATTCAAATGTGGAATCAATATTCTGTATGTACGCAACTGCGTCCTTACACTCCTCCAGTGTCATGGCAATTGTACATTCACCCGTTTGGATGGTGTTGTAAAATACATCTTGGTTACCATCTACGTACAAATCACAATATTCGTAACCCTTCTCATCGCCAGGGTCGTCGCCGCAGACACATGTGGGAGCTTTGAAAGAGGTACCTTCACCTCTGGTGGAACCCCACATACAAGTCCCAATGCCGCCGCACGCCGTTTTTAAATCAGTACCGTCAAACCCCGGACAGGAATCCTTGCAGTGTGTACCACCGTACCCGGGCATGCAGGTGCGGCAGTCCGATCCACCCCAAAACCCGTTGTACCTGGTGGGCGGGCATGCACACATGGCACACTGCAGCGTGTCTTTGCTCATCACGTCGCACGTCTGTTTCACTTCCTCTTCTTTAGGACATACCGGTGCATTTGCGTCGTTTTCTTCGTCGTTGTATCGGGTGATGTCTATCTGGGGACGGATCTTGTACTGGTTGGTGATCATCGTTGACTCGCAGTTGGGTCCAACCCTTGGAAACTCGTCATGGACCAATGTAACACCAGAACCGACAATGCGTACAGGGTACTTCTTGTCTTTTTCTAGCATTGTGGATGGCGTGATTTTTAGGGCTGTAAAATTAGTGCCGTCGGCGTCCATGTATTCAGTGCTCGTGCTTTCTACGTTCTCGTAAAACTGCAGCTCTGACACTGTGTGCCCGTTGATGGTGACCGTGTTCAAATGCTGCTCCGTGTCGGTACATTCTTGGATCCAGTTAGTCAACCGAGCTGCAATGCCGGACGTGGCTTTGAACGTATTGGGTTGGCACACCCCGTGCCCACTGCACTGCACCTTCAATTTTTTAGTATTGGGACAGTCCAATTGGCAGTTTTCTCCGGTGTACCCTATTTCGCACGTGCATTTGGCGTCCGCCGTGCACTGCCCGTGACCGGAACAGATCCCGGTCATGTCCGCTTCAAAGGCGTCGTACCCCGGGCACATCAACTCGCACCCGTCCCCTCTCCACCCGGTGCGTTCCTCCATTTTCAACGAATCCTGTCCGGTGAACGAAATCAAAGGTTTTCCGGCTTCGTTCTTAATGATCTGCCTGGTGTTTTGAGTGTACTTGACCATGGTTCTGGCAACTTCGCACGTGCAAGCCCCGGAACGAGCACAGGTCCCGTGCCCGCTGCAAGGGGTGCCGTACTCGGTAATGCTGGGACACTCCTCCTGGCACAACAGACCCATGTAGGCACTGGTGTCTTGGCGCTCGCTCAGTAGCAGACTGTCCACCAAACACTGTTCGTACGTGTAGTACCCGGTGTACTTGTCGATACCCTCCGCTGCACAGGTCCCCCCGGTACCACACACGGCGTCGATGCAAATCGTATTGTAGTCGCACGTCTCGCCCAACTTGGCGTACGTGGGGTTGGAACACATAAACCCGGACTTGGACGTGATCCAGACGTCGTACATGGCTTCCCAGTTCTCCTCCGTAATTGGTTCGTTGTTGTACTTGGCGTGGTTGATCAGGTAGGGTTGAGGACCCTGCATGAAATTTGTTCCCTTGTGTCTGCCAAAGTATTTCGTTTGACGTATCTTCACGGTTCTGCCGGTGATCGATGTTCTGGATTTGTAAAAGTAGGCGTTGTTGGGCGGTTTGCACATGCAGATGCCACCCTGGCACTGGCTGATCCCCAAGTGAACAGTGCCGGTAGGCATCCCCATGACGTTGCCAATGTTGGCAGAACCCCAGGACACGTGGGTGTCGTTGAACGAGCAGATAGCGTCACCAGTGTCCGCGGTGTCCAGAAGGGTCACTGCCGGATGGTAGTCCAAGTACCCACGACACTCCTCTTTGGACTTCACCAGAGCGCGGATGTCGTTGCCGATGTTTGAACCCCGCACAATGTGAGTGTTGTTGTAAGAACAGCCTTCGCCAGAACCCGTGATTCTGTCCGCGGGGTGGTAATCCAGGACCGTACCACACGTGCCCGTAAGTGTACCTGTTCGCTGTGCAAGATTATCGCCACCCCACACGTGTACACCATTTATCTTGCTGCACCACGTGTCCGAGACGGTGTCCCTGATGTCCAGGATGTCGTTGGCGGGAGTCACGGTGACGTCAACATCCATCGGTGATCCAAAAGTAATGCTCGTAATGCTCGTAATGCTAGTGGCGAAATCGTCAGAGGACTCGATCTCCAGTGGGTCTGTATTGGAAACGACACCCACTAATTTTCCTTGGCGTGCAACGTCACCCACATTGACAGCGGTGCCTGCGGTGCCAGTGGTGTCAAATATAAACACCTTAAGACCGGTGTCGACCGGTGCCACGTCCACCTCAATTGTCAGTTTGGCTTCGGTGTAATTGACAATGTGCAATTCATCCACACTACCGTTCAGGGGGTCTAAAATATTTTCGCTCGACCCCACAATATACATCGATTCAAATTTGACCAAGTGTACTGGGGACGCGGTGCATCTGACTGTTGTTATTTCCCCCATCACCGCAAGACCGTTCGTCCAACTCTGCTCGGATTCAAATAAAATGTTGGTACCTTCTGTTGTTACGGTCGCATTTATGGTCGCTTCTGATGACCCCTGCATGATGACACCGACTACAGGTACGCTTGCCATTGCATTGACGACGTGCGTCGGAATGCATGTGACCAACACGGTGACAGCCGGTTGGAAAAAGTTGCACGGTCCTGTTGTAAAGTCACCGACTACCGTGAGTGTATCTCCCGCGCCGTCCCACACCTTCCCCTTCTGGTTCACCTGGTGCAGTTCTGCTTGGTATTCAGTGACCAGTGGGTCACTAATGGTGATTTTTGTCAAATTCGTGCAAGCGCCATTCCAATCGTCTGTGGTGAAGATCTGAAACACCGTGCCAGTTTTGTTGTAGATCAATCCGGTTGAGTTCTCCTGTGTCAGAAGCATGCCGATGTTTTCAGTGCGTTCGTCGCACGGGACGCACGGGACGTCGCAAATTTTTCCGTCTGTGGTTGCGGTCAGTATCTCTGTTTGTAAAATGCTAGAGTACCACGAGTACGAATTGTCAACAATGGTTCCATTGACCACGTTGTCCAAGACTACAATGGACTCTCCTAATTTGTCACCCATCTTGGTCACGCCCGTAACCCTCGTCGCCTCCAGGTGGGTCACGTCAGTCAAGGTAAACATTTCCCCTGTCCAAACAGTCACACTGCTCACATCTGTGAGATTTTCGGAGTAAATGCGGTTGCCGTACGAAGTGACTGGACCGTTGACCCACGCAGACTCGACAGGACTATCCAACTCCAGAATGTACCCGGCAAGTGGGTCGGATTCCACATTCAACGTTACCTCAATGTTTCCCGCTGTGGGTTCTCCGAGCGTGTACATGTAACCATTGCTGGTTTCATACACCTCCCTATCGTGAAGCATGGCACCGCGCGGCACGACGACGTCGGTTTTAAACCTCCACAGGTCACGCGTGCTGTTTAGTGTGTATTCGCCGTTTGAACCTCCGTACACCAGTGTTTTTTTCTCACTTATGTCAGTACCGGACCAGACCTGCGTGGGGGAGTGCACGGTCACCACCGTGCCAATGACTACTTTAGAACCCTTGACCATGTCTAGTTTGGAGGCGTCCCCCAGGAACTCAATGTCGTACAATCGATCCTCCGAGCCTACCGAGCCAGTGGGTTTCATGACAATGCCATCCGCAAACACGATGCCGTCACTGGTGCTTGCACCTGCGGGGTCGCCCGCGGACCCGTTCGTATCGTTTTTGTACAGCCCCATCTCCGAGTTTAATGCTTGGCACTCTTCTTTCGACGTGACAAGGGTGTCAATCAGGTCACCGGTATCGGACCCCCATGTGATACTGCCGAGGGTCCATCGACATAACCCGGTACCGTCGTATTTGACGACTTTAGACGCCGGGTGGTGTTGCAAGTATTCGGTGCACTTTTGGTACGACACCAGACTGAGACGGTGCTCGTACGACACCTCGGACCCAAATCCCCAGATGTCGAACGACCGCATGGTTTCAGTACTGTACGTCGGGTTGCAGTCCGGGGTGTCCTTATCGTCGCACTTTTCTTCGCAGCTTTCGGACAGAGACCTGGTGCATTCGCAGGTGCTGGGTGTGACGGTCGACGTGCCCGTGGACGGGATTTCCTTGCACTTGCCGTAGGGGTAGGCAGGTGGTTCTTGGTAGCCGCACGCGGTGCCGGTATCACTGTTGACCGGGCAGCTCAATTGGCACGCCGATCCGGCAATGCCCAAGTAGGTGTCCATGTTGCATTCACACTGCATCAGTGCGCACTTGCCCGGCAGATTGTCGTCCCGCAGTTTCGTGCACCAACTTGTCCAGTCCGAATCGCACGCAGAATATCCGGTGGGGTTACTTCCCGGGTCCTCGCACATGGACATGTCATCTATTTCTCCCAACTTGACACAGTCTTCGGTAAAATTTGCATGTCCCCCACACCCCCGTTCCTTTTTCAGTCTCCGGACACAGTCCAGGGTCTCCTGCCTGGTCAGATCACTTTGGTCGTGTGTGCGCAGCGCCTCTAGTTCGTGGCACAAAGATTTCGATCGGACCAGAACACCGTGGCGTTCATCGCAGAGTTTCCAAATCGACTTGTCTGCCGTCAATCCGGGCGGCATCCTCAATCGCCAACTGTCCGTCTTGGACACCGTGTCGTTGAAAGACAACTTTCCTTTGTAGGCATGCATGGCAAACACGTGCGTGCCTCCTCCCTCAACAGCCCTCATCCCAGCCAATTCTCCTGCCACGTCCACCGGCGCGGGGCACGAGAACCCTTCCAGATCTTCGCAGGTGACATTGTCACTGTGGTCCCCAAAGTCGAGACGAATTCGGTACACCGTGTCCAACTCCAGCTCGGGTCCGGTGGTGACCTGCTTTCCTTTCATCTGCAGCCTCCTGCCGTGTCTGATTGCCAGGTAATTCGTATTGTTGACCGTCTCGTTGACAAACGCCACCGTTGTTCCGAGCGAAAAATTGGCAAGAGTGAACGAATATTCCAACGAGTAGTACGTCCCGTTGAACGCACCGACACCGTCCGATACCCACGTCTCCTCGAAGCTGGAGTTGTAGTACCGACACATGTCGTCGATCGACATGGTTTCCGCGTACTCGTGGTTCTTGCCGTACACAATGGTGTCCGGGTAATTCAGATTGGACACCGCCTCTTGAAACGTGTCGTACTGGACTCCTCTGACCGAAAACCCTTCAAAACCGGCGACGGTCTTGTCTATCTCTTGGCAGTCGTCGGAGGGGGATTCCGAATGATGTACGATTGAGAGCGTGTCTCCGTGTTGGCACCACCACCTGGGACTCGGGTACACTCTGGTAATATTATCCCACGTACGCACTCGTTCACAGTCCTCGGTGATGTTGTAGTTTGGGACGTCGCCCCAGTACATGTCTTCGGTGACGACAAACGTGTGGTTGATCAGGTCCTCGCCGTCAAACGGTGTGCGTATGTGTTTCGAATTCCACTGATCAATGGCTTTTTGGCTGTCGGTGTAATCACACTGCACGTCGCAGGTGTCTACATAGTCGCTGACGTTGCACGTAATATTGTTCACAAACTTAGCACAATTGTTGTTTTTGTACTCGTATTGTCTGTAGCACCAGTCTGCGGCGTCGATGTTCTGCATGGCGTAGTCACAAAACCCGGTCTCCAACCAAGTGCAGCCGGCGAGCTCCGCTTGGGTTTCAGTCAAGTGTTCGCACTGCACGGTGGGTTTCATCGTGAAGTCCCCGTAAAACACTACACTGTCGATGTCCGTGGCGTCCTCCTCTGTAAACTCGGTGCGTTTGGTCCTGAACAGAGGGTACACAAACCCGTCGGGCGTATCGATGTAGAAGGGTCCGTCGGTAATGTCGTCCAAGCTCCATTCGGTCATGCCGTGCTCACCCACCGATCCGTGTGTGGCAATGAGCGAAACGGGTGACTTGGACAGGCTGCACACGGGTCCGTAGGGCTGTTCCGGACCGAGGACGCCGAAAACTGCTTGGGTAAACGCCATTTGCATCGCCACCAGCATGGTGCTGTTGGTAAAGTCGGGGTTCCCGGAAAAATCGCCGCAGTCGACGTCGCCGGTGCAGTCAAAGGTGATTCCGGTGTGGTCTACCTGGGTAACAACGGCGGCACCTCTTCCGTTGCAGATGCTTCCCGAAGACATTGGAGCGGAGATGTCGCAGTCCATTCCGACGTACCCCTCGTCGCACAGACATTTCTGTTTAAGCTTCAAAATCCATTCGTCTTTGACGCACGTGCCGTGCCCGCTGCACACCCCGTCGCCACCGCACGAACTGTCGCATTTTTCGCCAAACCACCCGTCTTCGCAGATGCACGTGCCTTGGTCAGAACACCTGCCTTTGTAACACTCGTCGTCGTCGCAGAACTGGTCGCAGTTGTCCCCGTACCAGTTGGACACGCACCGGTCGCAGTTGGACGCCTCGTCAAAGTGCGGGTGGCAGATGCACATGCCGGAAAAGCGCGACGACTTTCCGTACATGTAATTGGGGTAGCCGTGGTGGCACGTCTCCTCGGTGATGTAGATCAGGCAGGCTTCCACACCAAGCCCGGGTTTGGGAAACACGTCCTTTTCGCACTCGTTGCACGTGCCGCCCGCCCAACCCGAGTCGCACTTGCAGTCTCCACTTTGGTCACAGGCGCCGTGCCCGTTGCATGTGCCCGACGCCGTACACTGGACCGCGCACTCCGACCCGTACCAACCGTCCACGCACTTGTTGACGGTGCAGTCCCAATTGTCGTCGCACGCGCACGTGCCGTCGAACTGGCACGTGCCGTGCCCGCTGCAGGTCGTGTTTTTTTGGCAGTTGCAGGCTTCCCCCTCCCACTCGGGGTCGCAGACGCACACCCCTGTGTCCCCGCACGTGCCTCTGCCGCTGCAGACACTCAAGCCCGGGCAAGTGTACTGGCAGTGGTCCCCGCGGGTCCTGTCCGGGCACGAACAGTGGGCGGAGCTGTTCGAGACCACGCACGCGCCTATCCCGCTGCATTGGTTGGTACACGCGTACTGGCAGGCTACGCCGGCGTACCCCGGTCGGCAGTTGCAGTTGACGGTCAGGTCGGTGGACTCGCACTCTCCCACCCCGCTGCAAAACGTAC
>Ga0209533_1002145_pt1 | contig 18156 bp, 13 predicted proteins | sample COG_04_FD_184748 | JGI IMG/M metagenome (GOLD analysis project Ga0209533, IMG submission 184748) | Pelagic Microbial community sample from North Sea - COGITO 998_met_04 (SPAdes) (version 2) | ecosystem: Environmental > Aquatic > Marine > Neritic zone/Coastal water | place: Helgoland, sampling...
TCTCTTTTTCTCGGCTTCCCGTTTTTTACGGGACGATCTTTTTCAAATGTATGCCAGAGTAGCTCAGTGGTAGAGCAGAGGACTCATAAGCCTTTGGTCGGCAGTTCAAATCTGCCCTTTGGCACCATTTTGAAAAATTGAACCTTTCGTGCAAACGGGAGGTTTTTTTTGTGCGTGAACGCTTGCTGCAACTTGGAAGCGACACTTGTAGGCTTTGGTTCTGTGAAAAAGCGGCAAGAGTGCCGCTTCTACCTTGCGAGGGACTGCGGTGCGGGACGCACACGCGCTACCTTGCGGACGATGCGACCTGCGCAGCGACTCTGATGCATGGCGATCGGAACGATACCGCTACCTTTTCGAGCGACTCCGCGGTAAGCGCGCACGCCACTCAGTGGACAGGCAGAAATGCCTGTTTCACATCCGTCAGCCCGCGCGAGCGGACACCACACTCCCTCAGCTCTCAGCTCTCAGCTAGTCCACCAACTCGGGCAGCTTGGTCTCGGTGTTGATTGCGATGCGGCCTTCGCCGTTGAGCACGCTCAATAATCGTGTGCCGATGAAATCCGCTCGCCAGGTGCGCAGCATGCGGTGGCGCTCCGAATCAGCGACATCAGCTTCGAGGACGAATGCGGTGACGTCGGCTCGATTCCCGATCAGTGGGGGATCGATTTGAGCGGCTAAACAAAGTCCTTTAATCAACGCCAACGTCAGATCGACGCGGGATTCGTAGCCGTCGTCTGGCGCAGGGCCTTTGTGGCGACCATTGGGAAGCTCCGGCAGCTCGCCGGCGATCCCTCGTTCGATTGCTGCCCAGATTTTGTCGCGATTGCGCTGTAGTGCGCGCTCAGTCAGTCCCCGGCTCGGCTGAATGGCCTCAGCAGACTCTGGCGGGCGTTTCATCAATGTGATGATGGCATCGTCGGACAGGACAAAATTACGCGGCAAATTACGCTGACGGGCCTTGACCTCGCGCCAGGCTCCTAGCGAGCGCACGATATTGCGCTGCTGATTCGTCAGCGAACCACTGCCCCGCACACGCGGCATCTCGGTATCGGGGTCGAATTCTTGGTAAATATCTTCGTTCTCGTAATACTTCATCTCGTCGATGATCCACTGCTTGCGGCCGAGCGCGTCGGCCTTGTCCATGATCTTCTCCATGAGACGAGTTGAGTAGCGCACATCGTCTTCGGCGTATTCCATCTGCTTCTCAGTGAGCGGACGGGCAATCCAGTTCGAGCGCGTCTCGGATTTATCCAAGCGCACCTTCATCAGGGTCTTGAGCAATTCACTCAGGGAAATCGTGGAGGACATCCCGACAAAGCCAGATGAGCGCTGCGTATCGAAGATATTTTTCGGATAGGCACCACAGGCGCGCTTGAGAATCGTCAGATCCTGTTGAGCATCATGCAGGATTTTGACCGTATTCGGGTCAGCCATGAGCGTGGCAAAGGGCGACCAGTCTTCGATCTCTGGTGCATCAATCAGCTCGCAATGGCCGTCGGGATAGCCGATCTGGACTAGGCCGAGAGTCGGATAATAGGTGCGATCCCAAACAAATTCTGTGTCAATTCCTACTGCACCAGCCGCTTGGGCGGCCTTCACTGCATCTGCGAGAGCTTCTGTCGTCGTAATCATGTGGGAACCAAAGTCACTAAAACAGACACCATTGGAAAGCAGAATCTGAGCGATCATGCGGGAATTCGATAGTATTGTGATGAAAATAGCCCCTCACTAGCCTTGATGCCGCCGTAACTTTCGTTCAAACCTGATCAATCACACCAATAACTTTCCCAAATCCGCAGCGACATATCAGCATCCATGGAGACCATCCCCAGTATACGCGTTGAAAATCTAACCCGCCAGTTCGGGTCACTTACTGCGATTCAGAACGTAAGCTTCACCGTCAATCACGGCGAAATCGTCGGCTTCCTCGGCCCCAACGGCGCGGGCAAGAGCACGACGATGCGTATTTTATCCGGCATCATGCCCGCCACATCCGGCTCGGCATGGGTCGGCGGCGTCGCTGTCGCGCACAATCCATACGAGGTCAAGCAGCGCATCGGCTACATGCCGGAAAACAATCCCCTGCCCGATGACATGCGGGTGGTCGAGTATCTGCGTTTTCGCGCCCGCCTCAAAGGCGTCCCTAGGCGAAAGCTGCGCGAGACCGTGCAAGACGTGATGGAAACCTGCGACCTGGCTCGCACCGCGCGCCGTAAAATCATTGGCACTCTTTCAAAAGGCTTCCGCCAGCGTGTGGGCATCGCCGACGCACTGCTGGGCAATCCAGAGGTCATCATCATGGACGAGCCGACCATCGGCCTCGACCCGCACCAGATCCAAGGCATCCGCAAACTGATCAATAATCTGCGCGGGCGCTTAACGGTGGTGCTCTCCAGCCACATTCTGCCGGAAATCGAGCGCTCCTGCGACCGTGTGATCATTATTAACCGTGGCCGCGTCGTCGCGAGCGGCACCAGCGACAGTCTGCGCGAGGAGTTTCTGCCGGGCAATCGTTTCGAGCTCGAAGTGAAAGGCTGCGAAGCGCGGGTCGCTGAACTATTTAAAGCGAAGGGGCTCGAAGTCGAGATTTTGGACAAAGAAGAAAGCGAGGACCACATCCTGAAGCTGACGCTCCGCGCCGAGGGCAACGGCGAGCTCGGGGCACAACTCATTGCAGCACTCAGCGACTCGCCGGACTGCACGCTACGCAGCCTCGCGTCACGTGTGCCGAACCTAGAAGAGATCTTCCTCGCCGCAACCAAACGTTCATGGGAAGAAACCATCGACTCCCCGAAAACAAAGCCCGCAGCCGCCGCTCAATCCTAAGCATTTAGTCATTTACCCATGCGTAACTTCTTCATCCTGCTCAAACACGAGCTTCGAATGCTGCTGATCAGCCCGCCGACCTACATCGCGGCGGTTCTGTTTCTAAGCCTGATGGGCTTCCTCTATTGGGCCATCCTCCGCGGTATGGTCAATACACCCGAGGAAAGCCTGCCAATCGTGCAATTCCTGAAGATCTTCTGGATTCCGGTATTCTTCGTGGTGCCACTCCTCACCATGCGCAGTATCGCCGGCGAGCGCAGCACCGGCACCCTGGATACTTTGATGACGACCCCCACCTCCCGCGTGGCTGTCATCCTCAGTAAATTCTCTGGCGCATACATCTTCTACATGCTGCTGTGGCTCTCTACGCTCGGCTTCCCGTTCATTGCCGCGAAGTTCTTCCCCAGCGCAGCGCTCAGCGGCAGCCTCCTAGAACCGGCTCCGATCATCGGCGGCTTCACCTTTCTGGCACTCAGCGGCATCCTGTTCGTCTCGATCGGGATCTTCGCCAGTAGCATCACCCGCAGCCAACTCGTGGCCGGCATGCTCAGCTTTACCACCTTGTTCGTCGCCATCATCGGTGGCCAACAACTCGGCAACATCGCTCAAAACGGCGCAGAACTCTCATTCTGGGCGAGCGAACTAGTCAACTACTTGCAGATTTTTCAGCATTTGGACGACTTCTCTCGTGGCGTGATTGATACACGTCCTTTCTTTTACTACACCAGCACAGGGGTTCTCCTGCTGGGATTGTCCACCCTTGTGATCGAAGCGAAAGCCTGATGAAACCAAGCCGCTTTAACGAATTCCGCTTTGCTCGACGCTTCCGCACCGCCAACCGGCTGGTGCAGATTGTCCTGAGCCTGAGCCTCATCATCGCCTTGAATTTCATCTCGGCGAATTACTTTAAACGTATCGATCTAACGAAGTCCGGCGCTTACACACTCGCGCCCGAGTCGAAGGCCTACATCCGCCAACTCAAAGAGCCGGTCGAGATCATCGTCACGATCCCGAAAGAGAGCGATGAAGACGCGCTCGATATCATACGCGAAGACCTCAACAAACTTCTGCGCGAATACGAATTTGCGGGGATGCGCGACGGCAAGCCCTACATCTCCGTCGAATTTGTCGACATCTACCGTCAGCGTAAACGCGCACAAGAACTCGCGACGAATTATAATCTGACTAAGGAAAACGCCATCATCATCGCATCCGGCGATAAAGTGCGAGAGATCAGTCAGGTCGGCCTCTACGAGTATGACGATGGCAAGACCCGCGGGTTCCGTGGCGAGCAAGTCTTCACCTCCGCTATCCTCGACGTATCCACCAAGAAGCCACAGAAGATCTACTTCCTCGTCGGCCATGGCGAGATGCGCCTCGACGATGTCGATGCGCTGCGCGGCCTCTCGCAGCTCGAAAGCTTTCTACGCGAGCGCAGCTTCGAGCTCGGCACACTCGACCTCGCCATTGATGAGAATGTGCCCGAAGATGCCTCGCTCATCATCGTGCCCTCCCCTCAAGCCAGCCTGCTGCCGGAAGAAGTCGAAAAGCTGCGCCGCTACATGAGCGACCGTAACGGACGCATGATCGCCTTGATCGATCCGGGCCGTCGTCATGGAATGAAGGAGCTATTCTTCGACTGGGGCGTGCTCACCGAAGACACCTTAGTGATCGACACTAGCACAGACTTCCGCGCCCAAGGCGGCGACTTAATCATACGTCGCTTCGCCGAACATCCAATTACCAAGCTACTGATTGATTATCAAATCACCGCTCTGTTCGGCAGCCCGCGCTCAGTGCGCACCGATCCCGCATCGGCCAATGACAGTCGCCTGCAAGTGCATCAACTCATCGGCACCTCTGAGAACAGCTGGGCCGAGCGCGACTACCGCACGCAAAACCCGCCGATCTTCGATGAGAAGCGCGACCAGAAAGGCCCCATCAGTATCGCCACCGTATCCTCTCGTAGCTCCGGCACCGAACTCGGCATCACGATTCCAGGTGGACGCATGGTCGTCTTCGGCAACTCCGACTTCATCGCCAATAATCGCCTGCGCGCCTTTGGCAACCACACCCTACTCATCAATTCCATAAACTGGGCACTCGACCGCACCAGCCTACTCAACATCCCGACACGCCAACTCGAAAGCCACCAAATCGTAATGAGCGAGAGCGACCTACAACGTATGCTCACTTACTTTGCCGGCATTCCAGCAATCGCCGCAGTGCTCGGACTCTTCGTATTTCTCATTCGACGCAACTAATACCAATGCGATTCAAATTCACAGTATTCCTACTCGCACTCAACGTCATCACCTTTGGGCTGATTCTATCGCTCAATAAAAAGGCAGAGCAAGCCGACACCAAAACCGGAGGCCTCTCCGGAATGATCGGGCGCGAAGTCATCGAAGCCGACCGTATCGAGATCAACGGCAAGTCACTCGATGCACCACGCATCCTCGAAAGCGACGGTTCTTCGTGGAATCTCACCGATCCGATGCAGTGGTCCGCAAACTACTTTGCGGTCAACCGCATACTCAACCAGCTCCAATTCCTCGAAGAGGAAGCCTCTTTCTCAATCGCCGAAATCGAACAGACCGGTCAAACACTGGCCGACTATGGACTCGATGATCCCTGGCTCACACTCACCATTTCGCACAAAGATGATTCCATCGAACTAAGCGTCGGCACTGCCACCGAGATCGGTAAGAACTGCTACCTACTGGGGCCCAACAAGAAAGACGTCTTTGTCGTCAACAGCCAAGTCATCGAAAGCCTGCTCGTCGATCTGAGCGAACTGCGCAACCGGGAGATCTTCAACATCCCTGTTTTCGAAATCGACGCACTCAGCCTACAAATCAACACCCCGGAATCTGCCGGTGACAATGACTTCCGCGTCCGCGTCGCACGCACCAGCACCGGCTGGATCTTCGAAGCCCCCCTCACGGCCGAGGCCGATACCACGCAAGTCGCCAACACCATCAACACCCTGACAGCCGCCAAAGTCGTCGAATTCAAAGAGCAGGAAACCAGCGACCCGATCCTGCAAGGCTTGGAAAACCCCGCCATGCGCGTGACCCTGCACGGCAACAAACGCCGCCAGACACTCCTCATCGGTAATAAAGTGCCAACCACCAAAGACGACGCGATTCCCACCTACTTTGCACGGATCGAAGACAACCCCACCGTCTTCACCGTCGCCGCCGAACCGTTCGACAAACTACGCGAAGCAGAGGAAGCACTGCGCGAGCGCAGCTTCATGAGCTTTGATCCCGAAGCGCTCACCTCGATCAACCTTTCAGAAGGCGAGCTACAAATCCGCCTGCAAAAGCTGGAAACTGGCAACAGCTGGCAAGTTATCGAAAGCACGGCCGACACCGACATTCAACCACGCCACGCCGACCCCGACGTCATTGCTAAGCTCATCAACGACATCAAAAACCTACGCGCCATTAACTTCGAGGTGAACGCGCCCACACCAACAGATCTCGATCGCCTCGGCTTCAACACTCCACGCCGCAGCATCAAACTCTCGCTCGGCGACCAAGAAACCACCCTCCTACTCGCGCACCCGGAGAGTGACAACGAAAAGCTCTACGCACGCATTGATACCGCCGAATACATCTACACCGTGGACCGCCGCTCCACACTCCAGACGATTCCACTCAACGCCGCCTACTACCGCAAGCGCACACTTGAGACGCTCCCCAAAGCCGCTAAGATCAAAAGCATCCAACTCGACAACTTATCCACCGGCGAAGCCATCTTCACTTACACAAAAGGCGAAGACGATGTCCTCTGGCTCAACACGCTAAAGGATCTTCCAGAAGCTGAGCGCGAAGCGACCCTTACACTATTGGACACGATTCGTCAGTTCAAAGTAGAAACGTATTTGGAAGATGGATACAAGGAGGCCTATCAACTCGACAGCGAAACATCACGCCCATGGGCCTATCGCCTGAGCGCGGAGATCCTACTCCCCGGCGACGAGACAGATCGCGTCGACACACGCAGCTACGTATTCACCGAGCGCTTCTCTGGCAGCGTCCAAATCGGCGCATCCGAGCTGCACAATGTCATCTTTGAAATCCCGCAAATCACCATCGACGCGCTCCACGCATTGACAGACGACATGCAACCGCCACCGGAAGCCTCGAACCAACCGATCCCCCAGCAACAACCGATCGCTCCCGTTCCCGCACCCGCACCGACCACCGCAGCCGAAACCACCACCGCTCCTTAATCCTAATTGCAGCAACAGGTCGTCATGTGGAAAAAACTTAGAGCGAGAGGACTGGTCCTCCTAGAACTCTGCCTCGACCTGTTTCTCCTGATCTTGTTTTCAGCACAAGCATTCCTCGCCGGATGCTTGATCATATACGGCTACATTCCCGTGCCGCCTCAATGGACGAACGAGACGCTCTTCGAGACGAAAATCGACGGGTTCTACATGCAAGCGGATAGCTACCGCCTAAAGCTCAGTGGCGAAATCGAGCTGATCGAGCTCAAGGTCTACCACGGCGCGATGAGCCATCCGATATTCGAAGCCGACAGCACCGTGTTAGAATATACCCTACGTAAAGACGGCGCTTACCAATTCACCCCAACCGGACTCGTCGTATCCAACGCCACACTACTCATGCCCGCTATCTATGCGCCCAACGGCACGCGCAGCTCGATACTAGAACACGTCACCTTCCACCTCACGCCCACTGATGATCTTATCCGCATCGATTCCTTTGCGGCACAGCACGAAGACATTCGCCTACGCGGCTCTATTGATTGGCCGATTCAGTCAGACGGCGTCGGAGAGATGCCTCCCATCGAGCGTTTCTATCAACTCATCGCCACCACACTCAAAGAGAAAGAACGCTTCTCCCCCTTCATTGAACCAACCCTGGAATTCGCCCTCACCGCACGCCAAGACGACTCAGTCGACGTCTCTCTTCACTTGTCCTGCGAGCAGTTAAAACACACCTACGCCACAGGCACCGATTTTACCCTAAAGTCCGACTTCAAAATTCACAACGGCGCGCTCATTCCACAGTCAGCACTACTACTACGCGCCAAAGAGATCGACGTCCCCGCAGTCAAACTGTCCGCAGAAGACATCACCGCCCATGTCGCGATCAACCAATGGCCCGGCCTACTGCATGGCATCTGGCCCGAATTCGAAATCAGCGCCTACCAGCTCACCACCCATCAAGTCGAGCTCAACAGCCCACGGGCAAAGATCTCTCCCGCACATTTCCCGGAACTGGACTTCTCTGGCTCCGCCAATGGTCTAAACGGGGGAGCCGCATTTTCAGGCCGCCTCAATAGCGCCACACACAGCGGCCATCTAAATGCTCACGGCAGCGTTCAGATCGCCACACTCCTGCCTGAATCCACGCTAGCGAAACTACCTAAGCTCGAACTCGGATCCATGCCTTACTATGACCTATCGATTCACCTGAACGAAGGTTTCCAGCTCGATCGCACGACCTTTCGGGTAGATGTGAGTGACGTCACAGCCAACGGACTCACCTTTGACCACATCCTGGCAAATGGTAGCTATCGCAACGGCCACTTCAGCCTCGACGAGGTGCTCATCGATCGAGGCAAGCAATGGATCGATGCCAGCTTTAGCTTCGATAATCCAACCAAAGAGTTTAAGATCGCACTCCGCGGCTCTGCGCTTCCCGATCAATACGGCCCGCTCCTCCCCAAATGGTGGAACAAGATATTTAAAGACATCGACTTCAACAGCGACACACTCGGCTACGGCGACTTCGTGATCTACGGCAACGCCACCCCTAAGAGCCCCGTCTTCTTCCTCGGCCATGCTAAGGCCACGAATGTCGCCTACAAAAAAGCCCTCATCGACGAAGGCGAGCTCATCGTCCGAGGGCATGGCAACTATACCGAACTCCACAACATCAATGCCAAAACCGGTGACGGCTGGGCCAAAGGAAACGTCGGGTTCACCACCGGAAAAATCCCTGGCAGTGGGTTGCTCTCAGTGCGCTACGACTTTGATTCACGCATGCCGCTCGACGTCGCCTCAAAAATATTCGGCGGCAATATAGCGGGTATCATCAGTGACTTCGGAGTGACCCAACCACCTCGAGTCATACTCGACGGCGCCACTTTCAACGATGCCTATACCAACTACGCGACTGACAATTTCTTCAACCTCAGCGCCGATATTCGCACCCCCATCACCTTCAAAAAGACACCACTCGACCACCTGCAATTTAAACTCTACAGCCGCGATGAAGACATCTACCTGCGCGACATCAAGTTTGGCTACGCAAATGGAACAGGAACCGCAACAGTTGACATCAACAACGCACAAGACGCGAGTAACCAACTGCGCTTCCAACTAAGCCTAGCAGGAGCCAATCAAGAGAAAGCCGTTCAAAACCTACCCAGCTTCGACGACATCGAAGACCACCTCACTAAGATACAAAAGAAAGAAGACCAAGAGGTTCGAAGCGCCGGCACGCTCAGCCTGAACCTCCATGCTCAAGGCCCCGCGAGCGACATCTATCAGTATGATGGATACGGCGACTTTACCGTGCTGAATGAGCAACTCGGAGCGATCCAGCTACTCGGCCCACTCTCCAGCCTGCTCGACAATACACGACTGAGCTTCACCTCCTTTAATTTAGATCAAATGACTGCCAACTTCGAGATCGCCCAAGAGAGGTTGAAGATCAAGGAGCTCATCATCGACGGACCGCGCACGCGCATTTGGGCAGATGGCACCTTTCAAATCCCCGACCAAGCACTCGACATGGCTCTACGTGTCAACCTGTTTGCCAACCTCGGCACTCCCGATTCCACGATCAATACCGTTCGCAAGTTCATCACCTCCCCCCTTCCCAATCTATTGGTATTCGACCTCACTGGCACCATCCACGACCAGAAGATCCGATTGCAGTATGATCCGCGCAAATTCATTCCGATCCTCAAGGACATTTGACCAAAAAAATGCTCTTAGGCTCACTCAATAAATAAATAAATAAAAAAGATGCACAGAGACTCATTGGAGACTAGCGCTCAAAAGTAAATGCTGTGCAGCAGCCATACCTGACAGCGCCGCGCCTTCGATTCGAGCACCGCCAAATGCGTCGCCAGCGAGCATCAACTGTAACGAATCATTCGCATAAAAGGGTGCAGGCCACGGATTCACCGCCAAAGTAAAACCCCATCGGTGACAGCTATACTCCCGCACCGATGCGTCTAAATAAGGCTCGATGGCAGCACACATCGCAGCACCACGCTGCGCATCCGAAATCTCCCAGTTCGCCGCGGCGAACTGGGAGGTAGCGTGAATCGTCACCGCAGTCACTTGTTCTGAAATGCCCTTCAACTGATTGTCCGCGATCCAATTCACCACCGGCCCGTCGAGGTTCAAATGCCCATTCGCGGGCAAGCCACTCGCCCCATCCAAAATCGCTAAAGTCGCCAAACCACGGTCATAGCGCACCGCTCGCAACGCTTCTAGATCGGCCCCCGCATAGTCCAACGCGCTACTATCTAACAAATCCAAAGCCTGTGGCAGCGGCGCAGTGACCACGAGTTGATCAGCGATAAATGTGTGCCCCACTTGCGTCTTCACTTGCCAGCGATGCTCCACACGCACAATAGAAACAACTGCCTCCGAGCAATGCACCTCTAGGTCGCGCGCCAAATACTTGGCAACATCCGTCATGCCGGAATGGCCACAATACCGTGCATGTCCCGCAGCATTAGAGTCATTCTGACTGTGTCGAAACCACTCACGAATCACCCCAGCCTGCAGCCACTCATCCACATAGCGTTGAAACGCGGCATCACGCACTGTAAAAAACTGTGCACCATGATCGAGTCGACCACCTGCCATACGACGCGTCGCCATACGCCCGCCAAGTCCACGGCCTTTATCTAAAACACAGACACGCTTCCCGCTGCGTTGTAATTCTGTCGCACACAGTAAGCCGGAAATACCGGCACCAATGATTAACACATCACTATGTGTCCCCTGCTTTTCCACACTCATTGTATACACTTCCTCAAGCACCCTTCCAAATCTGGTTGCTGCCATTCAAACCCAGCTGCCTGCAGTCGCTCTGGAACTGCGCCCACATTCGCGAGCAAGGTCTCACGCCCCATTTCACTAAAGAGTAAATTCACGACCGAGCACGGCACAGAGCAAATAGTCGGTCGTCGCAGCACCCGCCCAAAGGCCTTGGTAAACTCAGCATTCGTCACCGCCTCTGGAGCCACCGCATTGATTGGCCCCGAGAGCGATGTATCCTCAACACAGCGACATAGGATCTGCACCAAATCCGACAGCGCGATCCAGCTCATCAACTGCGTGCCACGGCCTAGACGTCCCCCGAGCCCTAACTTAAAAGCAGGCAGCATCTTCGCCAACGCACCGCCTTCACCACTCAAGACGAGACCGATGCGGGTAAAGACTGTGCGCACTCCAGCACTCGCCAAAGGTTGAGCCGCGCCTTCCCATTGCCGACAGACCTCAGCCAAAAAACCTTCGCCACTGGGGCGAGACTCATCCACAGGCCCACCACAATTGTAGCCATAATAATTAATGCCTGAGGCACAAATAAAATCCGGGCGCTGCGCCTGTTGTAGAATCGCATTCACCAACAATTTCGCACTATCCACACGACTCCTCAAGATGCGCGCGCGCCGATCCTTCGACCAACGCTGCGCCACTGGCTCACCCGCCAGATGCACCACCGCATCAATCCCTTCCATCGCCCCCGCATCCAAAGTGCCGGCGTCGACATCCCAACGCACATCCCCGCGACTGCGAGAGAGCGTCCGCACCGTGTGCCCACGACGCCGCAACTCAACGCACAAAGCACGCCCGACCAATCCAGTCGCCCCTGTCACTAAAATTGCTTTGGAAGGATTCATTTCTTAAACTCAGCGAGTGCCGCCAAGGCACGCTCACGCCCGGCTTTATGGTCTATAATTGGAGTAGGATAGGTATCGCCGAGCTGAATACCCGCTCGCTCAAGAACAGCTGAAGGCGCATCCCATGGCTCATGGATATACTTGGCATCGAGGCGACGCAGCTCAGGCACATACTGCTTTACGTAAGCACCATCGGGATCAAATTTCTTGCCCTGTAAAATCGGATTAAACACTCGAAAATACGGCGCGGCATCTGCCCCGCACCCCCCACTCCATTGCCAGCCTAAAGTATTACTGGCTAAATCTGCATCCACCAAGGTATCCCAAAACCAACGCGCCCCATCCTGCCAACTCTGCAGCAAGTGTTTCACTAAAAATGACGATACCACCATACGCACCCGATTATGCATCCATCCTGTCTGCCAGAGCTGCCGCATGCCCGCATCCACAATCGGGTAGCCGGTCCGCCCCGTCTGCCATGCCTTCAGCGTCGCGGCATCTGTCTCCCACGGGAAGTTCTCATACTCCAAGCGCAACGGACGATCTGCGGTATAGGGAAAATGATACAATACATTGTAGGCAAATTCACGCCAATAGATCTCCTTCAAATACACCTGAGGCCCCTCGGCGCTCAGATCACAACGTTCCTTTAATGTCTGAACAATCTGCCGCGGCCCAATCTGCCCCCACTGGAGATACGGACTAAGCGACGACGTCCCCACTAAATCAGGCCGGTCTCGATCCACCGAATATGCAAGAACCGGGTCGGCCACAAAAGCCTTCAAGCGCTGTAAAGCACCCGCTTCACTGACATCCCAACATGCTTCCAATCCGGCAGCCCAATCCACCTTCGGCAATAGGTGCAACTGCTCCAAGCCAACCGACACTGGCCAATCGCTCGGCCATTGAATGTGCTCAAGAGCCACGTCAACTGGAAGATCGACCAGGCGATCTTTCACCTTTTTCCAATACGGCGTATAGACTCGATACGGCTGCCCACTGCCTGCAGCTACCGTATGCGGCTCATTTAGCAGGCCACTATTAAAGCTTTGCACCTCGATACCATCGGCGCGCAAAGCCCGCTTCACACCCGCGTCCACCGCTCGCAACGGCCCCGCATAGCGCCGATTCCAGAAAACACGCCCCGCACCAGTTTCTTGAATCAACCCACGCAATACCGACAGCGGTTCACCCTGTTTGAAAACCAATGCACTGCCGACCAACTTCAACTCTCGACTCAGGCTCTCCAGCGCATAATGCAGCCACCACTGAGACGCCGCCCCCGGTGCCCATGCCTCGTGTTCCTCAAAGGAATGAATAAAAACAGGAATCACCGGAGCACCCACTTCGATCGCTGCCGCCAACGCAGTATTATCCGCGAGCCGCAGGTCGTTACGAAGCCATAATATTGTAGGTGTAATTGACATAAGTAGTGCCAGCGAAGCGCCGACCGCTCACAGTCCTCAAAACCTCTCGCCTGTCAATTGCCTCAAACGATTTAAACCGCTCTGCGATTCTATTTCACCAACTGCGTCACGCGGTAGAGCCAGCTAAGGCATCGCGGACATTTCCACGCGCACCATCCAACATAGCCTCAGCGACTTCGTGTGCCACGCCAGCACCTGTCATCACGATGGCGGCCTTGATACTCCCACCCGCTTTTCGCAACATACCCTCGGCCTCCACTTCACTTGTGAGATCTGTCGTCTGCATCACGATGCGACATGCACGTGCACGCAGCTTCTCGTTCGATGCCACCATATCCACCATCTGACCTTGATAGACTTTTCCAATACGAATCATCGCTGTCGTCGTCATCATATTTAAAACAATCTTTTGCGCAGTGCCCGCTTTCATACGGGTCGAGCCCGCAATCACCTCAGCACCTGTTGCCACTTCGAGCGGGTGATCCGCCAATGGACTCAGCGCAGCGCCCTTATTACACGACAAAGAAACCGTAAGGGCGCCGACAGACCGAGCCTCCCGTAACGCACCCAGACAATAAGGCGTGCGCCCACTCGCAGCAATCGCCATCACCGCATCTCCCGCAGTCAGCCCACGCGCCCGTAGCGCTTCGGCACCTTGCTGCGCATCATCTTCGGCACCTTCTACAGAATTCACTAACGCACGCTCACCGCCAGCGATCACACCTTGAATCATCTCCGAAGAGACACCAAAGGTCGGCGGGCACTCCGAAGCATCTAACACGCCCAAGCGCCCACTCGTTCCCGCACCGACATAAAAGAGCCGACCGCCCGCACCGAGCCGAGCAGACACCGCTTCGATCGCAGCAGCAATCCTCACAGCCTCTGCACGAACTGCAGCCACGGCCTGCTCATTGGTATCCGCGAGAAGGTTGACGATTGCCAGCGAGTCCATCGCATCCAAATCCCGCAAAGCCGGATCTCGACTCTCAGTCCCAAGCTCGCCTAGGTTCTCGTCCGTTTGATCCGTTCGTTGAGTCACATCCATACACAGTGGTATAGCATAATTGATCCAACAATCAACATACGATCCGCAGCACCGGGTTAAATGCGCTAAGTCGCGAGATAAGTATGCCCGCGGAGAATCTCCGCATATTCATCCAACATCCGGGTGCCCTCGCGCGGTTTGATTTGATCGGCTTTGGTGGCGCGGTCGATTTGCTTCTTTAACTGACGTGTCAGGATGTGACCGTCATATTGCGTAAAGCCGAGCACGTCGTCCACCGTAAAGCCTTTGATGCTATCTTCGATGTAGAAACCGTCCTCTTCGTCGTCTTCTAAAAAGACGTGCACCTCATTCACACGACCAAAAAGATTGTGTAAATCGCCCATAATATCCTGATACGCGCCAACCAAAAAGACTCCTAGATAGTAAGGCTGCTTGGCATTAAACTCATGCAGTCGAAGCGTGCTGCGCACATCTTCTACATCTGTAAACTTGGAAACCTTACCTTCGCTATCACACGTAATGTCCACCAGGGTAGCATCCACATCCGGCGACTCATTGAGTCGATGTAGCGGTGCGATTGGAAACAATTGATCACAGGCCCAGTGATCGATCAGGGATTGAAAGACCGAAAAGTTACACACGTATTGCTCTGCCATGATCTGCGGCAAGGACTCCAACTCTTCGGGTGTATAAGCGGCGTCCTTCCCCTCTTCCGAGAGCTCTTTGCAAATCTTCCAATACGTGGCATCCGCTTCGGCCTTCTCTGCCAGGTCGAGATAGCCGAGCGTAAACAGATTATTGGTTTCTTCCTTCTTCTGTTGCGCGTCGTGATAGCGCTCCAATGGACTTGAGCCATGCTTATTTAGTAAGATCGCTTCCAAATCGCGCAGGATCGGGTTGCGCTTCTTTTTCTTTGGAATCTTCGGATCCACCGATGTCTTTGAAATACGATCACAGACACGTGTGACTAGAATCGAGTGCGGGGCGACAATCGCCCGTCCGCTTTCTGTAACAATATCAGGCACCTCAACGCCGGCATCCGTGCACACCGTCTTAATATTATAGACAACATCGCGCGCATATTCACGCATAGTATAATTCATCGAGCTTTCGTAGTTACTACGCGAACCGTCGTAATCAATACCTAACCCGCCCCCGACATCCATCAAACGCATCGGGAAGCCCATTTTTTTAAGCTCACAAAAGAAGCGTGTGGCTTCGACGGTGGCCTTTTTAATGGTCTGAATATTCGGCACCTGAGAGCCGATATGAAAATGGATCAGTTGCAGGCAATCATCCAGCCCGGCTCGCTTGAGGCGACGCGTCGCATCAATAATTTCAGGGCTAGTCAGGCCGAACTTGGCATCTTCTCCGCCAGAGCTTGCCCATTTCCCTTCGCCAGAAGTGGAGAGTTTGATGCGAAATCCAATCAGTGGCCGCACGCCCATTTTTTTACTGATTTTAATAATGCGCGGCACCTCACTGAGCTGCTCCACCACGAGGAAGATTTCCTTACCTAGGCGACGCCCCTGTAGCGCGAGTCTGATAAACTCATCATCCTTGTAGCCGTTGCAAATAATCAAAGACTTCGGATTCTTATGCATCGCCAAAGCGATCATCAACTCGGGCTTGCTGCCACACTCCAGCCCATAATCAAATGCCTTACCCGCAGCCTGAATCTCTTCGATCACTTCACGTAATTGATTGACCTTAATCGGAAAGACCCCGCGATACTTTCCCTGGTAGTCCTCGTCTTTGATCGCTTCAGCGAACAGCTCATTCAAATCGACCACGCGGGTGCGCAAGAGATCCTGAATACGAATCGTCAAGGGCGGCTTGAGCCCTTTACTGATCGCTTCAGTGACAATGTCGTGAATACGAATACTGCGCTGATCACGCGAGGGATGCACCAACATGAACCCCTCGTCATCAACAGAAAAATGCCCCCCGCCCCAGCGCTTGAGACCGTAGTAATCTTCAGCAGTCGCGATCGTCCAGTCGTTCTCGGAGGGTTCAGTGGCAGGTGTCATGAGTCGGCGCGTTCGTGGATCTTGCAATGATGTGAAGGCGCAAAATGACTCATCGGTCTGCCCTTAGAAAGCAAAAAAGGAAGCGAGACAGCTCGCTTCCTTTAAAATAATATCGGCAGCACTTAACAGCCCGAGTCACAAGTGACTTACATCAACTCCGAATAAGCCTCAGGCGTCATCAAGTCCGCGACTTGAGAGTCGTCACTCAAGCGCAGCTTCAACAACCAACCTTGAGTAAATGCCTCTTGGTTAACGAGCTCTGGAGCGGCATCGACTTCTTCATTGATTTCGACAATCTCGCCCCCCAAAGGCATATACAGATCAGAAGCCGCCTTCACAGATTCGACGACACCAAAGGTATCTCCGATCTCAAACGAGGCTCCTACCTCTGGGAATTCAACAAAAGTAATATCGCCAAGGCTCTCTTGCGCGTAATCGGTAATACCAACTGTGGCAGTGCCATCAGCGTGAATCCTGACCCACTCGTGGTCTTTAGTATATAGGAGGTCGACAGGTAATTCGCTCATTTAGGGATGCTGCAATTCATCGGGAATGTATAGGGGAGGGAGAATTCTTTTACTCGAAGAATGTAATAATCTGCTCGATGATATACTTATGCTCAAGCGGAGTAATCTCTCCTGCCTCAAGCTGCTGATCAGCTTCGAGTGCTTGCTGAGCCATACGCTCGAATGGATCGGCACCAGTAGAGTTCGGCACGAGGTTGCTCTTCATCTTCGCCTCCATCACTGCCGGCTCCAGATCGTGGTAATATCCAAGGTCTTGTGAGAGTCCGAAACGAACAAAATTCTCGCTGCGCTCGTTCGGCACTGGTGTGAAATATTTAACAGCAGGATTGAAGCCCTCTTTTTCCAGACGAATCTCGTGGCTCACTTTGCGTGGAAGCGAGACTGTCAACGGGGTAATCCCAGTCGCCTTCCCGTCGATATAAACACTCGCCTCCGTCGGAAACGAAGCGATGACCACTTCCTGCGGTGTGCCCTTCTCAAGCGAGGCACAAGCAGAAAAGAAAATAGACAATGCCAAGGCAGGAATAATGCGAAATGGGGTTTTCATACGTAAAAAGTCAACAAATGGTAAAATAAGGCACAAACTTAGCCTCGGTGCTGATTGTCGGTCAAGACTTAAGCAAAAAATACTGCCGTTGGTAATAGAGCATATAAAGTAACTGAATGTGCTTGAACATCCGCGCTCGACTAAATCAACATACTCAAACCTAGGCCAACGCAGCCCGTAGACGAAATGCACCTCATTTCAAGCGCTTGACCACCTTGCAATGACCTTTACCTTCATCCTAGCAATTGCCTTCACGATCGGAGTCTCCGCACTCTGCTCGATCCTGGAAGCTATGATCCTCAGCACCACCACCGCCGAGATCGAAGCACTCAAAAAGACGCACCTGAAAAGAGGCGAAAAGCTGGAGCGCTATAAACTGGAACTGGAAGAGACCAGCTCCGCAATCCTCAGCCTCAACACCATCGCCAATACGCTCGGCGCGACGATGGTCGGCGGCCTCGCAGTCAAGATCTGGCCAGAGGACGCCAATATTCTCTTTAAAATCTCGTCCGCAATGGCCCTCGCGATCCTCTTCTTCTCCGAGATCCTCCCCAAGAATATGGGAGTGCTCTATCGCCCCGCCCTACAGCCAATCCTAATCTATCCGCTGACATGGGTCTGCGCGATCATGGCACCTCTCTCTGGAATCGTCGCAGTGATCGTTCGCATGCTACTAAAGCCTACCGATACGGCCACAGATAGCGATGAGGAGATCTTGCTTCTAGCCGAAAAGAGCGCCAAAGAAGGCACCCTCACCTCCAATGAACACGAGGTAATTAACAACGCACTCAGCCTCGATGAAGTGCTGGTCGACCAAATCATGACACCGCGCACCGTGCTCTATGCCATCGATGAAGAGGAAACCGTCGGCTCTCTGTTT